>MDSZ01175346.1_pt1 | contig 187568 bp, 196 predicted proteins | sample 811201 | NCBI WGS metagenome assembly MDSZ01 (sample SAMN05326647, study PRJNA326480) | marine metagenome | isolation source: seawater | place: Indian Ocean: North | collected 2010
AATCTCATGAAAATAAGAACTTTTTAGTTAATACTAGTAATACTTATTTTTTAAAATCTTTTCTGGCCAATATAAAAGTAAAAAAAATAAAATATTTAAAATTTATTTTTCATACTAATGGATCTGCAAAGTACCAGGAAATATCTGAAGATTTGCTACCTCATGGACTTTCCATATTGATTGAGATTTTGGGTTTTTCAAATATAAAAAAAATTGAGAAGATCATTTTAGAATCACATGTAAATTATAAATTTAGATATTCAAATGCTCAGGTTGAGTTTGAGTTTAAGGAAGATCCGTTAATAGAAAAGAATATGACAATATACATAAATGAACATAAATTTACTAGAATTCAAGTTGGAAATAATTCAAATTATAGAGTAAGTTTCAGAAAAGAAGACGGTACAATTTTAGATAATTTTGAAGATCCTTTTAGAGTTTATTCTAAACTATTTTTGAAAGGGTACAGGCAGCATGAAAAGGATTTGTATAATTTAAAATTAATGAATCAGATAACAAAAGGTTTTAATGAAGTTAAATCTTGAAGAATTCTATGAAAAAAAATATGAATATTAAAATTAAAAAATTAAGACTAGAAGGGGCCTCTGAATTACTTATTAAAAAAAAAACTGATGACAGAGGATGGTTTGCAAGGTTTTTTTGTCAAGAAGAACTATTTGCTGTAAATAAAGGTAGAGATATACAACAAATTAATTCATCATTTTCTGGAAAAAAAGGAACAATAAGAGGTATGCATTATCAAAACAAACCTTACCAAGAAGATAAAATAGTTAGTTGCTTACAAGGAAAAGTTTATGATGTTATTGTAGATATTAGGCCGAATTCTCATACATTTGGTCAATGGACTAGCACAATTCTGTCTTCAGAAAAAATGAATGCAGTATATATTCCCAAAGGTTTTGCTCATGGATATCAGACACTTTGTAATAATTGTCAAATGTTATATTTACATACAGAAGTTTATAATCAAAATAGTGAGAATGGTTTTAAACATACTAGCCCATATTTAGATATTAAATGGCCATTAAAGACTACTAATATATCTATAAGAGATTCAGAATTAAGGAATTTTTCTGGAAAAAGAAATGATTTGTAGATCATGTAAAAGTAAAAAAATCCATATTATAGTTGATTTAGGCCACACTCCCCCTTCAAATGCTTTTTTAAATAAAAGAGATTTAAGAAATAATGAAATTTTTTATCCATTAAAAATTTTTGTTTGTTCTAATTGTTGGTTGGTTCAAACACTTAACGTTTTGGATAACAAAACCCTATTTAATAATAATTATCCTTATCTTAGCTCTTATTCAGATACATTATTATCCCACGTTCAGGATTATACAAATAAGATAATTAAACGTTTTAAATTTAACAATTCTAATTCATTTTTAGAAATAGCATCTAATGATGGTTATTTACAAGATAGATTTGCTGCTTCCGGATTGGAACTTTTAGGTATTGAACCAACGAGCTTAGCAGCAAATGTGGCTAAATCAAAAGGACATAAAGTCATTAAAAAGTTTTTTGGACTAGAATTTTCGAAAGATTTAGTAAAAAAAAAGGGTAAGTTTGATCTCATAATTGCGAATAATGTTTTTGCGCATGTTCCAGATATAAATGATTTTATGCTAGGGATAAAAGTTTGTCTTTCAAAAAATGGAGTTGTTACCATTGAAAATCCATCCGTCATAAATCTTGTTGAAAAAAATCAATTTGATACAATTTACCACGAACATTTTTCCTACTTATCACTAACTTCAGTTGAATTTATTGCCAAGAATAATATGTTAGATGTTTTTGATGTTGAAGAATCCTTCATTCATGGCGGAAGCATCAGGTATTATTTACAGCATAAGAATACACAATGGTACAAGAAATCAGAAAGAGTTAAAAAACTGAGAGAGTTTGAATTTTCTAAAGGTTCTAAAGATATTAAAACTTATGCTGGTTTTAGAGAAAATTGTAAAAAAATTAAGGTAGATTTTTTAAAATTTCTTTATCTAAAAATTTCTAAAGGAAAAAAATTTGCAGCCTATGGTGCTGCTGCAAAAGGAAATACTTTTTTGAACTATTGTGGTTTAAAAAAAGATATTATTCAATTTATAGTTGACAGAAATCCAAAGAAAATCGGATTGTATACTCCTGGAAGTCATATACCGATAGTAGATGAAGACTATTTAATTAAGATGAAACCAGATTATGTAATTATTTTACCCTGGAATCTTAAAAGTGAAATAAAAGACCAACTAAAGTATGTTAGAAATTGGAAAGCGAAATTTATTTGTGCTATTCCTCGATTGGAAATTTTTTAATACCTGAAAATTCAATTTAGTTTTTTTAAATTCCTTAAACTTATAGCAGTATTTGATTAAATCTTATTTTATGCCTCGAAGTTCACCGGATTTTGAATGCGTCGCATCTACCAATTTCGCCATAGGGGCATACAAAAAATTATTTTACACTTTTTCTTTAGTTGCAATTAAAGTCCACGAATAATTATGTCTTCTTGTTACGCTAACATTTTTAAATCCTGCAGAATACATCAAATCTACAATTTCTTTTTTTTTAAAATATTTGGTAAATGATGGATTTAATTGATCGAAAATTATGTAATTTCTCTTTTGATATGAGCATTTATCAAAAACATTAATAAGGTAATCTCTAAGTGGGAGATTTATTACTTTACACAAATATATGTATGGATAAAGTACAAGGTTAAAAAAATTACATAAAAATCTTAAAATAAAATCGGGAAGTTTAATTGTAATTCTTCTTAAGTTATCAAATATTATTAAGTAAAGTTCATTTCCTTCATACCCATAAACCCAGCAGATAAATTTGCCATTATTTTTCAAAGAGTGGTAAATTCTTTCACAAACCTTTTGATAGTTTGGGATATGATGGATGACACCGATAGAAAATATATAATCAAATTTATTTTCATATTTTATATTCTCACCTTTAATTTTTTTATAAGTAATTTTGGTAGAATTATTATTTTTTTTTGCAATTTCAATCGCATCTGAAGGTTCAACGCTATAAATTCTCTTAGGATTAAACTTTAATAGGTTCTTCAGAATTCTCCCGCTCCCACTTCCAACCTCCATAATAATCTTATTTTTAATGGAGTTTAAATTAAATGGAGAAACAGTATCTTTTATTAATTTTGTGCTTCCATGATATTCATCAATTTTATTGTCTATTTGAAATTGTTTACCAAAATCTTTGATCGATTCTTTATGATTAATTTTCATAATGTATTTTATAATTTAAAATTTTAAAATAGATAAACTTCAATTAAAAACAAGTTTTTTATTTTGAACATTACCTGTTAAAATCAAATTTAATAAATTGCTCATGGATTTAAAAGTTTTAATTAACAAAATTAAAAAAACTAAATTTTTTATATTTTTTTTTATTTTACTTATCATAATTTTGGTATTCATTAAATTTTACACTTCATCTTCTAAAGATTTTTATATTTATGAAAATCTTTACAATGATTACCAAAAATTTGTAGGAACTAATTATTTATTATCAGTTATAGTATATTTAGTTTTATCAATGCTTTGGATTGCATTGATTGGAATTTTTACTCCTGTTTTACTCTTTTCAATAATAACATTTGAATATTTAGGAAGTATTTATTCATGTCTTTCTTTTGTTTTAGGTTCCTTTATTTGTTATTCAATTGGTAAGGTTCTTAAGTTGAATGACTTAAAAATTTTTAATAAGAAAATTAAAATAGTAAAAGATTCATTTTATTTATATGTGACACTAAGAATTGCCCCTGGTATACCTTTTATTCTAAAAAATTTACTTGGATCATTTTTTAATTTAAATAATAAAAAGTTTATACTGGCCTGTTTAATCTCTGATATTCCGCAAATTCTCTTATTTTCTTTTCTCTTTTATAATATTATTGAGTCTGTTGATGACCTTCTGTACGATAATAACTTTGATTTGTTTTTAGAAAAAATGTTTTTTCCAACTACATTGATATTTATTTTTTTATTATTTGTATATTTTATAAAAAGAAAATATCCATTTAACTAAAGACCTTGTATAAAAATTTTATAAATAAAAATGTCAACCAAAATTTAGATTCTACTTTCAATGCAATTCTTTAAAATATTTACTAAATCCAGTTTCTCAACTAAAATTCTTTATTATTCTTTTTATCTAATAACATTTTTTTATCTTTTATATCTTGGACCAATAAAGATTGGGCGAGATTCATTTCATTATTTAGATAATTCGGTAATTAGGTCACCAATTTATCCATTTTTTCTTGATGTTTATAGTTATATTTTTGGTGATTGGTATCGTCCATTAATTGCCATTAATTTTGTTTTTGCAATCTTCGCTATTTTCTTTTTTTTAAAAACATTAACTGAAAAAATATCTTTGCCAGATACAATAATTTTTATTTTTTCTGTAATTCTTTTAACTCCATATTTTTTTGGAGATTATAAGTTTGCAAATAGAATTTTAACTGAGGGGTTGTGTTACCCACTTTACATAATTGGCATTTCCTTTTTCTTAAAATATCTTTTTCAAAAAGATTACAAATCATTTTTTTGTTTTCTATTTTGTTTGTTTTTTCTTGTTCTAACCAGAAGACAATTTTTATTTCTTTATCCAGTTATTATTTTTATGATTTTTTATCTTTTTTTTGTGTTCAAGGATAAAAAAAAATTATTAGTTTCCTTCTTTACCTTTATCTTAATAGCTTTATCAGCAGAAATATTTGAGAGATATTATCGTTATGTTAAGTATGAAAATTTTAGTGCCCCACCTTTCTTTGGAATCCAGTTTTTAGTTGCTCCACTCTACCTATCTGAAAAAAAAGATGAAAATGTATTTGAGAACATAGAGGAAAGAAAAACATTTAATGAATTTTTTTCTTTGATGGAGTTAAAGATGGCAAATATTAAGGATTTTAAAAATAGTAGAAATTCTAATTTTTATCACCACTACATGGCAAACTATAATATTATTGCATGGAATATAATACATAAGAACTTAAACGAAAGAAATTTTAATTGGTTTGAAATAGATGAAATAACCAGCTCAATGGGCTTTAAATTAATAATTAATGATCCCATTAAACATTTAAAACTATATTTTTTTGGGCTTAAACAGATGTTTGGTGGATATTATTTAATGGTTTTTTATATGATGACTTTTTTATTTGCAATAATTTTTTCTATTTTAAAAAAAGATAGATTAGCTTTTTTACTTTTATTTAGTTATCTTTGCAGTTTCTCAAACTTTATTCTTGTTAGTATAGTTGAAGTTCCCATTATGCGTTATTCTATTTATACAGAGGTGATCCAAATTATAGTTTTTCAGATAATATTTTATGGCTTTTTTGTCAGAATAAGAAAATAAAATGTGTGGTATTGCAGGTAGCGTTTGCTGGGACAGAATACGTAAAGACGAATATAGCAACATAAATAAGGTTACTTATGCACTTAACCATAGAGGTCCTGATTTTAGATCAGTTAAAAATTATGGTAAAGCCAATATTGGGCACACAAGATTGTCAATAATAGACCTTCACAAGAATGCGAATCAACCAATGCAAGATTCAACAGATCGATATGTAATTTCATTCAATGGAGAAATTTATAATTTTAAAGAAGTTAAAAAGAAGCTTATTGCAAAGGGTGTAATTTTTAAAACAAAAAGCGATACGGAAGTAATTCTTGAATCCTTCAAAATGTGGAAAGAAAAATGTTTAGAATTGCTTGAGGGTATGTTTGTTTTTGTAATTTGGGATAAAAGAAAAGAGAGTTTATTCTTTGCTAGAGACAGAATTGGAGAAAAGCCAATATTTCTTGTACCTTATGATGGAAAAAATTTCCACAGAGGTATAATTTTTGCGTCAGAGTTAAAGGCTCTCCTAATTCACCCAAAAATAGAAATAAATATTAATAATCATGCAGTGTGGGAATATCTTTCTCTAAACTATGTGCTTTCAAATTCATGTATGATTAAAGGCGTTAAAAAATTAGACCCAGGTTGTTTTGCTTTTTTTTCTAAAAATTCATATATGATTAAAAAATATTGGGAATTGAAAAATTTTTTCCTGAATAAACGAACATTCAAATCCGAAGAAAATGCTATTGAGGAATTCAATGATTTATTAACCTCTACACTTAGGAAACAAATAAATTCAGATGTTCCTTTGGGTGCGTTTTTAAGTGGTGGTGTAGATTCTTCTACCATTGTAGCAGCTATTAACAGGGTAAATAATGATAAAAAGTTTAAAACTTTTTGCATTGGTTTTGATGAAAATGATTACAATGAGATTCCACAAAGTAATTATGTATCTAATCTTTTTGGTTATGAGAGTTTAAATAAAGTTGTGAGTGTAGATATAAAAAAAGATCTTCTAAAAATTTTGGATAAAGTATGTGATGAACCTCTAGCTGATACTTCGATAATTCCAATGTTCTATTTATGTAAATTTGCAAGAGAGCATGTTACTGTAACGCTATCAGGAGACGGAGCTGATGAGGCATTTTTGGGTTATGAGACTTATATTGCAAATAAGTTAAAATATTTTTTTGATTTTCTTCCAACTAAATTTAAAAGTTTTTTATCTAGCTCTGTTAATCATATAGTTCCTGTGAGTCATAATAAGGTAAGCTTTGATTATAAATTAAAACAATTTCTTGGAAGTAGTAATTTAACAAAAAAAGAGGCACATTTTTGGTGGAGAAATATTTTTTCAGATCAATTTAAAAGAAAGGTTTTTATTGATGGTTTTGCTGAAAGCTATGGATCTACTTTTGATAAATTTTCAATTCTTTTTGAAGATGTTCGGCAGTGTGACTTTTTAGACCAGGCCTCTTATGTTGACATTAAAACGTGGTTAGTTGATAGTATATTGATGAAAGTTGATAGGGCTAGCATGGCAAACTCACTTGAATGTAGGGCGCCTTTTTTAAATCATAAAATTATTGAATTTGCAGCTTCACTTCCTGTAGAATGGAAACTTAAAAATTTTAAAAAAAAAGCATTCCTTAAAAAAAGTCAGGCTAAATATCTGACAAATAAAATTTTAAATTCCAAAAAAAGAGGCTTTAATTCACCAGTATCCTCTTGGTTTAAAGGTCAGTTAAACGAATTAGGAAAAGAGATTACTTTTAATTCCTGTTTAACAAATTTTATCAAAAAAGAATCTATCGAAAAAATGTGGGATCAACATGAAAAAAAAAAAGTTGATCATGGTTACAGATTATTTGGATTAGTATGTTTAGGACATTGGATTGAAACAGTTAGAAGTATAAAAAAATGATTAGTGTTGTGATTCCGGCATATAATGAAGAAATTTCAGTTGAAAAAACTATAAACGAAATAGTTGATGTTCTTAAGAAGATGAAACTTAAAAAGTATGAGATTGTCCTAGTTGATGATGGATCTACTGATAATACCAAAATGAAGGCAAAAAACCTTGGTGCTGTGGTATTATCAAACCCTGAAAATATTGGATACGGCTTTTCTTTAAAAAGGGGTATTGAAAAAGCAAAATATAACACGATTATTATTATTGATGCTGATCAAACATATCCTGTGGACGAAATCCCAAAACTATACAAAGAGTATCAAAAGGGTTTTGATATGGTAGTTGGACAAAGAACTGGTAGTTTTTTTTTCGAATCACCTTTAAAGTTTTTTTTAAGAAGGTTGTTAAAATTTACAGTAGAGTTTGCAGCAACAAAAAAAATACCAGATATTAATTCAGGTTTGAGAATTTTTGATAAAGACACAATAAAAACTTTTTTCCCACATTTGTCAGATACATTTAGTTTTACAACTTCCTCAACTCTTGCTTATATAATGAACAAAAAATTTGTGTCTTTTGTTCCAATAAAATATAAAAAACGTGCTGGTAATTCTAAGGTAAGATTATTTAAAGATTCATTAAAAACTTCTTTAGGTATAATTCAATCAATAACATACTATAATCCAATGAGAATTTTTATTCTATTCTCCGCTACATGTATTTTTTTTTCATTATTAGGTTTCTTGGCCTCGATCTTTTTGAATTTGACAAGTGGCTTTTATCTAGGAATTGGTGGATTGCTTTTGTCTTTACTAATTCTTTCTATCGGATTATTAGCAGATTTATTAAAACAAATAATGGATCAAATCAAATAATTTTTGTTTATTTTTTAGCAAGCAAAATTAAATTTTTTCCAAAAACTTTTTTTAAACCTATCCCATCAAGAAAAAAAGATAGGGGAACAATGTATTTATCATAAAATTTTAAAGACCCTGGTGAACCTATACCTTTTCTGTGACTGTATCCCAAAAGTTTCATTAGTAATGAGGCAAAAAAGCCTAAGCTATCAACATAATAACAGTAAGAAACTTTAAAATTTGCTTTTTCAACTTTTTCTTTAATTTCTGACATTTTATATCTTCTAAAGTGCCCTACTTTTTTATCCATATCTGAATATAAGATTTGAAATGCAGGTAAAAATAAAAAGAGAAGTCCATTTTTATTTAATTTATTATAAATTTCATGAATTGTTTTCTGATCATCTTCTATATGTTCTAAAACATTGCTGGAGAAAACTGCATCAAATTTTTTTTTTGAATTACTTAAAGATTTAAAAACTTTAAAACCATTAGATCTAAGAAACTTGAAATTGTTATTATCTAATTCAACACAAAAAGGTTTAATTCCACTGAAATTTTCATATAAGACGGATAGTGTACCTATACCAGCACCAAAATCTAAAATTTCCTTACCTTTGAATTTAAAATCTTTAAGTATAATTTTTACAATCTTTGAATAGTAATTTTTTAAATTATTACCAGAATTAAGTAATTCATCTTTTCCAGAATAACTATATTTATTTTTAATTTTCAATGTTAAATACCCTGTATAAATTTTCTAAACTAAAATAATTTACGAAGAAAATTTCAACTTACTTTATTTAATTAAATTTTCTATATAATTTTTTTATTTAGTTTATTTTTTTGTTATAAGTTAATTTGGAAAATGAATTTTATGCAGATTTATGAATAAAAAACTAGATGTAAGGTTTGTAAAAGGTTTTAGAAATTTTTATGAAAGATTAATACAATTTTGCAAAAAAAAAAAATGCTAAAATATATTTATATTTTATTTCTTTTATAGAATCGATATTTTTTCCATTACCTACAGACCCTTTTTTAATTCCATACGTAGTTGCGGAAAAAAAATTTATAAAGATAACAATTTATGTAACTTTTTTTTCTGTTCTGGGAGGAATTTTTGCTTATTTAATAGGGTATTTTTTTTGGGTAAATCTTGAACCAATAATAATAAAAAACTTTAATTCTGTTAGTTTGTCGATTCAGGATTTTAAGTCTGAATTTTACGAATTTGGACTCTTGCTCATCATTATTGGAGGGTTTTCTCCATTTCCCTATAAGATTACTTGTTTAAGTTCAGGAATATTAGAGATTAATTTTTTAGTTTTTATAGCTTTATCTTTAGTTTCAAGAGGTGCAAGGTTCTTTTTAATTTCTTTCTTAGCAAATAAATACGGGGATTTAGCAGTCAATTTAATAAGTAAATACATCCTAAGAATCACTTTTTTTTTTCTTGTAATTATTATTATTCTGATTATTAGTTATTTTTAATTACCTTTTATAAGGATCATCTAAGCGAATAATATCTGTTTCTTTGAGGATTTTACCGATTTGCACTTCTATAATCTCAAGGTTTTTTTTTCCAATATTTTCTATACAATGTTTCATTCCTAAAGGTATAAATGTTGACTCATTTTTTTTTAAAATTTCAATACTATCTCCCCTGGTAACCTTTGCAATTCCATCCACAATAACCCAGTGTTCTGACCTATGTTTATGAACTTGGAGCGATAATCTGTGTTGTTTTTTAATAACAATTTTTTTTAACAAATAGTTTTTAGAGTTTAGAATTATTTCATAATGACCCCAGGGTTTATAAAAGATATTTTGTGAATTAAAATGTGATTCTAGTGATTTTTTTTGGAGAATATCTTTAATATTATCTACATTTTTTTTTGAGCTGATAAGAAGGGATTCTTTTTTAGCAACTACTATTACCTCAGGAACATCGTTAATTATAGTAATTTTTTTATCACTTATCACACTTGATTTAGATGAATTGTTAAAAATTTTGGAATTATTCTCTAGGGTGATATTATTTGGAGAAACTTCAGCAACCTCATTCCAAGAACCTAGATCTTTCCATGACTGCCTAAATTTCATCATCATTAAAGAATCACTATTTTCTAAAATAGCCTTGTCAAATGATATATTAGGTAATGCGCTCATTAATTTTTCATCTGTTGCTAGAAAATTTAAATCTTGTTTTAAATTAGTAATCAATTTCTCACAAATATTTAAAATCTTTGGATGATATTTCTTAAAATCTGATATCAATTTTTTATTATTTAAGAGAAAAATTCCTGAATTCCAAAAGTAATTATTTTTGTAATAAAAATTAGCTTTACTTTGCGATGGTTTTTCAAAAAAACCTGATACAAACGAGATAGTCTCTTTAATATTTTTAACTTTTATATACCCATAGTTTGTTGAAGGAAAATGGGGTTTAATTCCATAAATTATATGAGACTTTAAAGTATTAAGTTCTTTTGGAATCAAAAGGGAATAATTTCTTTTTGCAATTAAATGATCTGAGGGGAGAACCATCGAAAATTTTTTTTTAAGATTTATTTGTGAATAGATTGCTCCTAACAAAACTGATGTAGCAGTGTTTTTTGACAGTTTTTCAGCAATTATACCTGAATAATTTTTATTTTTACCTAAACTATCATAAGCTAAGAATTTATGACCATCAGAACAAATAACTAAAGGCTTTTCAAATTTTTTACTTTTTAGGCCAGAAATTGTTTGTTCAAACAAATTTCTTTTAGAATTAAAGGGTAATTTTAAAAATTGTTTGGGAAGGTTTTTTGACGATAAAGGCCATAATCTGGAGCCAATTCCACCAGATAAAATTATGGGAACTACCTTACTCACAATTTAACATTATTTCTTTTTAAATCATTATTTAACATTTCTTTTACCATTTGCTTAAAAGAAATTTTACATTCCCAATTTAGTATTTTTTTTGCTTTTGAGGAATCACCACATAAATAATCAACTTCTAATGGTCTATAGTATTGCTTGTCAACTTTCACTAATACCTCACCATTATCAGAATTTAAACCCATTTCATTAACACCTTTCCCTTTCCACTTTATTTTTACGTTTGCAAATGAAAAAGCTATTTCTACAAATTCTCTTACTGAAAAAGTTTTACCTGTAGATAGGACAAAATCATCTGGTTTTGTGTGTTGCAAAATTTTCCACATTCCAACAACATAATCTTTCGCGTGTCCCCAGTCTCTTTTTGCATCAAGATTTCCAAGATAAATTCTTTTTCTTTTTTTTGCTAAAATTTCTGAAATACCTATAGTTATTTTTCTAGTTACGAAATTTTCTCCTCTAGTTGGACCTTCATGATTAAAGAGTATACCATTGGAGGCAAAAATTCCGTAGCCATCTCTATAGTTTTTTGTTATCCAGTAAGAATAAAGTTTGGCAGCAGCGTAAGGACTTTGAGGAATAAATGGTGTATTTTCATTTTGCTTAGCTGTTTCAGTTTTTCCAAAAAGTTCTGATGTGGAAGCTTGATAAAATTTTGTTTTTTTTATTAGCCCTAAAATTCTTATTGCTTCTAACAATCTTAAAGTTCCAAGGGCATCAGCATTGGCTGTATATTCTGGAGTTTCAAAGCTAACCATGACATGACTTTGTGCAGCTAAATTATAAATTTCGTCAGGTTTTATCTCAGCAATAAGTCTTATAAGATTAGTTGCATCCGTTAAATCACCATAATGTAGATAAAAATTAGTTTTTTTTTCGAGAGGATCAATATAAAGGTGATCTATTCTTTCACTATTAATAATTGACGATCTTCTCTTTATTCCATGTACAATGTAATCTTTATTTAAAAGAAGCTCAGCGAGATAAGCCCCGTCTTGACCAGTAATGCCTGTGATAATAGCGATTTTTTTCATGACAGAGTTTTGAAATTTTAAGTTATATATATATTATTACTTATGCAAGAAAAAATGTCTTTTGTGTTAACAAGTTGTGGAAGGGTTGATCTTTTAGATAAGACACTTGAGAGTTTTTTTAAATTCAATACATATAAATTTCAAGATCTTTTCTTAGTTGAAGACTCTGTGGATTCAAGTACATATGAGCATGTTAAAAAAAAAATGGGGAAAAAAACTTACAGTAATTTGTAATAAAAAGAAAAAGGGACAAATTCAATCAATAGTAGATACATACAAGTTAATCAAAACTCCTTATGTTTTTCATTGTGAGGATGATTGGGTTTATAACAGAGAAAATTTTGTTGAGGAATCTTTAAAGATTTTGAAGTCGGATGAAAAAATTATTCAGGTTTGGTTAGAAAGTAAGATTAGTGCAAGTAGACTAGATATTTTTAGTTATGGAGATTTACTCAAAACTTCTGGAAACAAAAAAGTTGGTTTCCGAAAAGTTTTTTGTAAAGATGGCTGGGAGTGGGGGTATTTTTCATTTAGACCGGGAGTTAAAAGAATGTCCGACTATAAATTAATAGGTGGTTATGAAAGTTTTAAAAATGAACTGGACATTGGAGTGAAATATAAAAGTTATGGTTTTTATACTGTTATAATAGAAAAACCAGCAATTGAAGATATTGGACTAGATAGAACAATTCTTGACCCAACAAGAAAGTGGCCCACAAGAAGAAAAACAAATGCCCCGAAGGGATTAAGAAGACTTTGGGGACATATAAAAAAAATGAAATTTTAAATTTTTAGTTTTGAAGTTTTTTCCATATTTTTAAATGTTCGTTTACGTAATTTTCCCAAGTCAGTAATTTTTTAAATTCCTTGAACAATTTTTTGGAATCAAGTATTTCTGATAAAATTCTGTCAAGATTGTTAAGGTTACTGTTAAGCTTAAAAGTTATAAGATTTTTTAAATCATTCTGAAAACCCTGTGGGATCATAATTGTTTTAACACCAAGTTGAATTGCGTCCATAAAAGTCATGGAACCTTCATCGTTTCCTAAATATATTAAATAATCAATTTTCTTTAACTCTCTTATGTAAATACTTCTAAAAAAAAATTTAAAGTAGGTTATTTCAATATTTTTTTTCCTTAATTTTTTAACAATTCCATCCCAACCTTTTCCAATAATAGTCAACTTAAAAAGATCAGTATCAAGTTTTGAAAATGCATTTTCAAAATTTTTTTCATTTTTTCTTCCATCAGTATAGAGGTTAGAAAAAATTCCAAAATTAATTTTTTTCAAATTTTGATCGTTATCGTGTGGTGGTAGTACGTAAAATATTTTTTCTAAACCTAGTCTCTTTGATTCAATCATTTTGGCATGATGCTTGGACATTGCAATTCCAGCGTTAAGAAATTTTGCAGTATTTCTTATTTTATTGTATCTGATTTCATCATTTACATGCGTTAACATAGCGGTATTTATTGTTTTTTTTGGGAAGTAATCTTTAATCTCTTTGAGAAATAAGAAAATTATATAATGGTTTACATCTACATTATCTTTTGGTTTTTTGCTTAGATAAACTTCAACCTTTTTCTTTTTTAAATAAATGAACATATTTTTTGCAAATTTTGTTAAAATCCAGCCATCTTTATCTAAGTTGACAATATTAATTTTCATTTTAAATTCTCAAAAAGTTCAATTTTTTCATAATTGTTATGATAAATTTTATTTGACATTTCTATAATTATCCCTCCAGTAACCAGTGGTAGCAAACCTAAAGCACACCCTGGAGGTACTATTACGCAATCCCCAGAAAAAAGATTTTTTTTTTTTACTGAATTCTCATAATTTTTGTAGCGAAATTCAAAGATTGGCTTGCTTGAGCTTTCATGAAGAACATAAATAAATTCCCACTGGTTAGAATTATACTTATGCCTATGATTTCCTATCACAGTTTTTTTTATCGACTTATTAGTTACCTTTATAATTTTCATTTGTTTGAAGTTTTGATTAAATTTGAGATTGCCAGCTAAACCTGATATTGTTCTTCTTTTATCTTTGTGAAAAAAAAACTGATTTTTAAAAAATTTAACTTGAGGCTTAATTTTTTTCTTCATAAGACAGCAAACAAATTTTTTCCCATGACGATTGGGACTTTATTAAATTTTCAAAATTTTTATAACCAAAATTTTTTTTTTTTATAACCAAAATTTTTTATTGATAGGATAAGGTTTTTTATATTTAAAAACCTTACATTATGAATTTCATCAAATTTTTTTATTTTTTTATCATCATCAATTAATAATTGAATTTTAACCTCTACTTTATTTTTAAAAATTTTTCCCATTGAGGTTCTTGTAATTTTTAGACCTTTCTTACTATAATTTTTTATTTTAGGTCTAGGAGGGTTTGCTCTAATACTTTTTTCTGACCAGTAATCAAAAATAATAATAGCATTGGGTTTAAGACTAGATTGTAAACTTTTAAAAAATTTTTTTGTGTTATTTAGATAACCAATAACGTTAAACATCATAATCACAACATCAAACTTATGTTTAAGTTTACTTGTTTCTAAGGCATCTAATTGAAATAAATTATTTGTATACAAGTTTTTTGAAACAAGTTTTTTTTTTGCAACATTAAGCATTTCTTTTGAAATATCAATTCCAGTAACTTTGTATCCTTTTTTTATTAACTCAATTGTATGTCCTCCAGTACCACAACCTACATCAAGAATTTTGACATTTTTGTTAAAGAACTTTTGAGTAATATTTGAAATAAAACTAGCCTCTGCTAGATATTTTTTTTGTGCATAAATAACATCATAAATACTAGAATAGTTTTTGTTAAAAAATTTATTTTCCACAGAGAACCATTTTCAAAGTTTCGCAAATTTTATTAATCTTTTGCTTGTTTATTCTTAGTCCCGATGGAAGATATAAACCATATCTAGATAGGTACTCTGTATTTTTAAATTTTTCATTTTTAAACAATTTCATTTTTTTAAATACAGGTTGTTCGTGCATACCCAAAAAAAGTGGTCTAGTCTCTATTTTTTTTTTTTGCTAGTTTTGTAGCTAACGATTCTGCAGTAATTTTTTTATTTTTTATAACAATTCCATACATCCAAAAAGTACTTTTTGCCCATTTTTTTTCTATCGGTAGGCTTAGAGGTAGATTCAAAGATTCAAGAATTTTGTTGTAGTAAAATGTATTATTTCTTTTAATTTTTATATGTTCGGAAATTTTTTCTAATTGACTTAAGCCAATAGCTGCCTGTAAATTTGTCATTCTGTAATTGAAACCAATTTCGTTATGTAAAAATCTGCGTTTATTATTGAAGGCCAAGTTTCTGAGGTTTTTAAGTCTTTTATAAATTTTTTCATCACTTGTAAGCGCCATCCCCCCCTCTCCAGTGGTTATTAATTTATTTACGTAAAAACTAAAACATGAAATTTTGCCAAAAGAACCAACAACTTTGTTTTTGAATTTTGAACCATGCGATTCTGCTGCATCCTCTATTATAAATATTTTTCTTCCTTTGATTATTTCTTTAATAGAGTCTACATCTACAGGATGTCCAAACATATGAACTAATAGAATTACTCGTGTTCGAGTATTTATTTTTTTCTTTACCTCATCCATTTTCATACACCAGGTTTCTAGGTCGCAATCTACTAAAACTGGCTTAGCTCCAGCTTCTAGAACAGCTATAGCACACGATATAATTGTAAAAGAAGGCATAATCACCTCGTCACCAGGTTTGAGGTTTAGAGCTTTTAAAGCTACTATAAGAGCAGCTGTCCCGCTTGTTACAGAAACAGCATACTTTTGGTCACAATATTTTGCCCATTTTTTTTCAAATTTTTCTAGGTAAGATCCAGACGATGAAATCCATTCACTTTTAATACAGTCCAAAACGTACTTTTTTGTTTTATTCGACAACCTAGGTTCTGAAACACTAATAAATTTTTTACTCAAGAAACCTCCAAAAAGATAATATAGTTTTCCATTAAAATTGTAAAAACTTAATCAAATATTTTTATTTGCAAATGATTAATTATGATAATTCAAATAAAATATCGTAGTAGTTAATTTCTATATTTAAATTTTTGACTACAAAAAAATTTAAAAGACTTTGATTTTTTCTTATAAATACTTTCTTAAAATTATTTCTTAATAACAATTTTTGAAAATTTTTTAACGAATAAAGTTTTACTGACTGTTCGTAATTTTTTTCATTTAGTCGCTGAACAGTAAAAAGATCATAATTTTGGTTCGAAAATATTGTTCTTGAAAAATATAAATAACATGGCCTTTCAATATTCAATTTTTTTAAAATATCTTTAAAATTATTTATATATTGCAGAGTTCCTACTAAAAGGATCAATGAGAATTTTTCGAGTGGAATTTTTTTTTTAAAGAACAAGTTTTTTGTATTAGAAAAAAAAGATTTTCCCTTTTTTAAAAGAAATTTATTTTCATCAATAATATAATATTTAATTCTTGATAGTTTACTTTGATTATACCTTTTTAATTTGAAAAAATTATCACCAATACCACCTCCCAAATCAAGGATTGCGATACTCTTCTTTGTTTTTAATAAAGAATTTATTTTAAGGCTAACCTGATCAAGGTAACCAATTTTTTCAGGATTTCTGTTATATTCATTCCACAAATTTTTTAAGAAATTCCAATAACTTTCTTTTTTAAAGTTTGAAATTTCATATAAAATCTTTTTTTTATAAAGTTTTGAAGAAAAAAGATTATTTTTTGAAAGAAATTGCTTTTTAGAAATACCGTAAAATTTATATTCCATTTTTTAAAATAAAATTTCCATATCTTTGTGTTTAAAAAATGAGGTGTGGTAGTATTGAGATATTAATTCAAATTTATTTTTTTTTAGTATTTTGTAGACAGGTGTTTTAAATATTTCTTTTGTCATTTTAACGTGTATTTCAACAGTAATGATTTTAGGTTTAAATTTTTTAAAATTAAGTCCTTTTAAAACCTCATATTCATGACCTTCAACATCAATGTTAAGTAGTTCAAATTCATCCTCAACTTTTAACTGTTTAAGCACTTTATTTAATGTATCTTTTTTTACTTTCTTTACAGTGTAATCTTTCTGAATCTTTTTGCTCCATTCATCAGCCCATTTTTTACACAGAGTATTAAGTCCAGACCCTTTTTCAAAAATAAATGCGTTTATGAATCCTTTATTTGAGGAAATTGCTAGATTCAAATTTTTGTCCTTCTTTCTAAAGATTTTAAATAGCTCGAGGTTTTTATCTAAAAGGTCAATATTGATTCCTTTCCAGCCCTTTTTGTAAAGATTATAGGTAAGCGAGCCATTAACTGGATGAAGAGCGCCTACATCTACAAAAAATCCATTATTGATATTAAGGAAAATTTTATTTATCATTACATCTTCTCCAGTTGCACCATATGAAGGAAAATACTGTCTAACGTATTTAAAGTATCTATATAAATAATATAGTTTTGTTTTTTTTAGGTATTTCTGTTTAAAATATCTAAGCATTCTGAGAGTATACTTTAAAGTGTTATGATTTATATTGAAAAAATTAAAAGAAATAAAATCCTAATTATATTGTCTTTATGTTTTTTTATTTTAGGAGGGGCTTATATTATAGAATATTTCTTTAATTTTCCCCCTTGTAAATTGTGTGAATATCAACGACAAATTTATTTGTTAGTAATTGTATTTGGTTTAGTTTTTTTCATTCTAAAAAAAAAACTTTATTTTCTTTATTTTTCTTTATTACTATTTTTTATAAACTTTGGGATTTCAATTTTTCATAGCCTAGTCGAAAGAGGATATGTCGAGTACAATTCAGCATGTTCGTCGAGTACGGAGGAATTTAAGACTATTGATGAACTTCGTAATTTTCTTGACGGTGTTGATATAATTAAATGTGATGAAATTTTATTTTCAGTAGCCGGATTTTCCTTAGCGAATGTTAATGTTATTCTTCTTCTATTACTAATCTTTTTAAATTATAATTTTATTAAAAATGAAAAAAATTGATAAGAAGATCGCAGAAATTATCAGAGTCAACCATGCAGGTGAGCTTGGGGCTCAAAAAATTTACACTAGCCAAATCAAATTTACAAAAGATATAAGGCTAAAAAAAAAATTACAAAAGATTGCTTCTGAGGAAAAAAAACATTTTGATTACTTTAACAATAAGATTACAGAAAACAGAGTTAGACCTACGATTATGAGCCCAGTCTGGGGATTTCTTGGTACCACTTTGGGAGCTTTGAGTTCAAATTTGGGTAAAAATTATGTCAATGCCTGCACGGAATCAGTTGAGGAAGTCATTGTTGAACATTATAAAAGTCAATTAATATATTTTCAGAAAAATAAAATAAAAGGTAACTTGGAGAAAATGATCAAAAAATTTTGTGATGAAGAGGATAAACACAGAAGAGAGGCAATAAAGTCGAGCTTACAAAAAGAAGATTTTGCTCTCAAGACATTTAAAAAATTAACAAAATTGGGTACAAAATTAGCAATAGAAGTTTCAAAGAAGCTTTGATTAAGGCTCCAACTCGGAATCCCAATAAAGGAAATCACTCCAACTTTTGTGTAAGAAGTTCGGAGGGAACATACGGCCAATCTCTTTAAGTTCATAGTTGTTAGGCACATAAGGAGGGTTGTTTAATTTAAACCCAGTTTTTTGAATTAATCTATTTCCTTTGACTGTATTGCAACTTCTGCATGATGTGACGACATTATCCCATGAGGTTTTACCACCCTTTGATCTGGGAATCACATGATCAAATGTTAAATTCTCAACCTTAAAGTTTCTCTTACAATATTGACAAATAAATTTATCTCTTAAAAAAACATTAAATCTAGTAAAAGCAACTTTTTCAGGTAGTGGAATATAATCTTTAAGTGAAATCACACTTGGGAGTCTCAATTTTATTGAAGGTGAACTAACAATCTGGTTGTATTCAGATACAACATTTACTCTATCAAGAAATACAGCTTTTAAGGCATTTTTCCATGACCATGTGGATAAAGGAAAGTAACTTAAGGGCTGAAAGTCAGCATTAAGAACGAGAGCAGGACAGCTGTTTGGAGCAAGGGACATATTAATTAATATTGTAGTTTTAAGATTAATTTAAACATAAAATTTTTCTTTTATAAAGTTTTCTCCGAAAGTTAGTCCTCTTTCGTCAATCCCGTGACCAAGAGATTCACTTAAATTATAATCAATATCAAAACCTAATAATTTTAATCTTTCATGGGCTTTCAAAGTAAAGTTGTAATTTATTACTTCATCAATTTTTCCATGGTAAAGTGTGATTGGAAATTTTGAATTAATTTCTTTCTCGAAATTATCATCTTCGTAAAGAAGACCAGAGTAACCTATTAACCCAGCACATTTTTTTTTCCTTTTACATAAATGGTATAATCCCATCATTGTACCCTGAGAAAAACCAACAAATAAAATTTTTTCATTACTCAATTCATATTCCTTTGTTATGAAATCAACATATTGATTAAGATGTGGACCAGCAAGTTTTAATCCCTCTCCAATTTTTTCGGGAGCTATTGATGTTAGTTCAAACCACTGGAAAGAGTTACCTCCCCATGGACATGAGAATGGAGCATCAGGAGATAAAAATAAAGTATTTGAAAATTTTTTTTTCCAAATATTTCCAATTTCAATCAAATCATTTCCATTAGCACCATAACCGTGCAAAAAAATAACAGCATTTTTTATTTGTTTTGGTTCAATCGTCCTATGATTTAATTTTGGGGCCATCTTTTAATAATTTCTTTATTTCTAAAATACCTTTTTTGGGGAATAAATCATGCAAATTTCTTAAAAAAAAATCAGCAATTGGAATTATACAATTAGGTTTGAGTTTTTTTGATTCTAGCAATTTGTAAATTTGAAAAACTTCCATTGAAACAAACTGCTCTACTTCACCATCTATATTAATTAATTTTTCTCCTTCAATTAGGAGGTCATAAACAAAAATGATACCTGAATGTATATTATTGGAATATTCATGAAAATAATTAATTGTTCCACCTCTAGTTAAGTTTTTATTGTTAATCTTTTTCAGTCCAGCTTCCTCAAATGCCTCTTTTTTTAAATTATTTTTTATTGAAATTCCCACGGGTTGTCCTCCAGCGAATAGATTATCGTGAAGTCCCGGAAAATCCTCAAGTTTTTTTGATCTAACAGCAAAATGAAAGAAAATTTTATTTTTATTTGAGCTCCAACAGTTTCCGTGGACACCATATTGTGGAAAACCAAAAATAGTAAGTAATTTCCTCTCTACGATAAATAAATTTTTATGTCCAAAAGGTTGGTTATGATAAAAATTTAATTTAGGTTTTATTGAATTATTATTAAATACGGGACAAAATTCATTATCAGTTTTGTTGTGATCAATTAATGAGAGAAACTCTTTTTTATCTAAAAATGATAAAAGTATTTTTGCATCAATATATTCTGAGTTTGGACAAAGTAATTCAATAACTTTTTTTCTTCTTTTGTTAATCCAACCAATGTTTTTATTATTAAATTTTATGGGGATATAATTTTCTAAGTTATGAACAAACAGTTCTTTTAAAAGTTCTATAGTTAAATCAAGAGTTTTTTTTTACTCATAAGAACTCTTAAGTATTTCGACAAGATTTTTCATTATTTCCTCAATTCTAAAATCTTTGGGTGTAAAAACTGCTTTAACACCTATAGAAATTAATTTTTTTTCATCAACTGGTGGAATAATTCCACCTACAACAACAGGAATATTTGAGAATTCGTTTCTTTTCAACAATTCAATTATATTTTGGACCAGGTGGACGTGTGATCCAGATAAGATTGATAATCCAATCATATGCACACCTTCTTCAATAGCTGCTGCAACTAATTGTTCTGGTGTTGATCTTATTCCGTCATAAACTACTTCTAATCCTATATCTCTTGCCCTAACAGCAATTTGTTCAGCCCCATTAGAATGTCCGTCTAAACCAGGTTTCCCCACAAGAATTTTAGGCCGTCTTTTGATTTTTTTAGTAATTTTTTCTATTTCTTTTTGAAGTGCCTCAATTTCAGTATTAATTAATTTTTGTGACTGAATATGAGAGGAAACAATGCCAGTCGGTGCTCTATATTCACCAAAAACTTCTCTCATTACATTAGACCATTCACCTGTTGTAACACCAGCGTGAGCACATTTAATTGAAATTTCCATTATATTTATATTATCTTGGGCCTTTTGCTTTAATTCATTAAGAAGAGAATTGATCAGTTTATTATTTCTATTTTTTTTCCAGTTTTTTACATTTAAGATCTGTTTTTTTTCAGATTTTTCATCAACCTTCATAAATCCACCGTCATTTTCTAAAATTAAAGGAGACTTTTCTCCCTCACTAAAACAGTTTACTCCAACAACTTTCTGATCTCCATTTTCAATCGATTTTTGTCTCGATGTTTGTGATTCCACTAATTTACTTTTCATATATCCCTTTTCTATGGCCTCGACTAATCCTCCAAGTTGATCAACTTTTTTTAATTCATTATATGCTGATAATTTTAGTGACCTTACTTTTTCATTTATTACTTTTGAACCTGATGTTATATCATCAAATTCCAACAAATCAGTTTCAAACGCCATAATTTGTTGAAGCCTTAAACTCCATTGTTGATCCCAGGGCCTTGGCAAACCAAGAGCCTCATTCCATGCAGGCAACTGAACTGCTCTTGCCCTTGACTTTTTGGCTATCACAACTGGCAACATTTGAATTAGGATTCTGTACACATTGTTTTCTGGTTGCGTTTCTGTAAGACCCAAGGAATTTACCTGCATACCATAACGGAACCTTCTAAATTTTGGATCTTTTACCTTAAATCTTTTTTTACAAATTTCATCCCACATTTCTGTAAATGCAATCATTTTTGAGGTCTCCGTAACAAGTTTCATCCCTGAATTAACAAAGAAACTTATCCTTCCTACAATTTTTTCAAACAAATCAGAATTTATTTTTGCCTTGCTTGAAAAGAATTCTAGAACCCCAATTGCTGTGGCTAAAGCAAATGAGAGTTCCTGTTCTGGAGTAGCTCCAGCCTCCTGAAGATGGTACGAGCAAATGTTTATTGGGTTCCATTTTGGTATCTCTTTTGTTGTATACTCAATGATATCTGTGGATAATTTAAGGCTTGGTTTAGGAGGAAAAATATATGTTCCTCTTGATAAATATTCTTTAGTAATATCGTTTTGTGTAGTACCAGACAAAAGTTTCTTTTTGACTCCTTGTTTTTCAGCAGTCGCAACATAAAGAGCCAACAACCAAGACGCTGGAGCATTAATAGTCATTGAGGTATTCATTTTGTCTAAGGGAATATTGTTAAATAAACTTTCCATGTTTCCGATATGGCTTATAGGAACCCCAACTTTTCCAACTTCGCCTTTAGCTAACACGTGATCTGAGTCATAACCAGTTTGTGTTGGGAGATCAAATGCAACAGACAAACCAGTCTGCCCTTTTTTTAAGTTTTTCCTGTAGAGCATATTTGAAGCCTCTGCTGAAGAATGCCCAGCATAAGTTCTAATTAACCATGGTTTATCTTTTATTTGATTCATAAAATATTTTAATTAATATTAATTTTAGTATTGAACAAGAAAATTATGTATTTTTATTAAATAAGTGGTATAAAGTTTCATTTTAAAAATAGCATAGAGGAATATATGACTGCAAAGAAAATTTATGAAATTGGTGAAATACCACAACTTGGAGAAGTTCCGGAAGAAATGTACGCTTGGGTTATAAGAGAGAATAGGCTTGGAGTTCCTGAAAAAGCAATGCAAATTGAAAAAATGCCAGTTCAAAAGCCTGGCAAAGATGAAGTTTTAGTAATGGTTATGGCAGTTGGTATTAATTACAATAATGTTTGGGCTTCTCAAGGTATTCCAATTTCTGTGATTGGTGATGACACAGGATATCATATTGGTGGGTCTGACGCTTCAGGCATTGTTTGGGCAGTTGGAGATAACGTTAAAAGATGGAATGTTGGAGATGAGGTTATTATCCATTGCAATCGTGATGATGGAGACGATGAAGAATGTAATGGTGGAGAACCAATGTATTCTAAATCCCAAAGAATTTGGGGTTATGAAACGAATGACGGTTCTTTTGCACAATTCACAACTGTCCAATCAAGACAATTATTAAAAAAACCAGAACATCTCTCATGGGAAGAAAGTGGTTGCTACACTTTAACTTTGGCCACAGCTTACAGGATGCTATTTGGTCATCCACCACACGCTTTGAAACCAGGTATGAATGTACTTGTATGGGGGGCTTCAGGTGGTATAGGAAGCATGGCAGTTCAAATCTGCAAAGCAGTGGGCGCTAACGCAATAGGGATCATATCTGACGATGATAAAATTCCCTTTGTAAAAAATTTGGGAGCTGTAGGTGTTTTAAACAGAAAAAAATATGATTGCTTTGGAAAACTTCCTGATGTAGATGACCAAAAAGGATATTCTGAATTCATTAAAAACTGCAGAGTTATGGGAAAAGATATATGGAATATTACGGGAAAAAAAGATGTTGATATTGTCTTTGAACACCCTGGTGAATCAACATTTCCCGCTTCATGCTATTTGGTAAAAACTGGTGGTATGGTTGTTATTTGTGCCGGAACATCTGGATATAACCTAACCATGGATGCAAGATATATTTGGATGCGCCAAAAAAGAATTCAAGGAAGTCACTTCGCAAATTTATACCAAGCTAACCAAGCTAATGATATGATGATTCAAAAATTGATTAAACCTTTGATGTCTGAATGTTTTGATTGGAACCAAATTCCATCAGCTCACACAAAAATGATGAATAATAATCACTTGCCTGGAAATATGGCTGCGCTTGTTCAAGCGAAAAAGACTGGCATGAAAAGTTTTAATGAGATAAAATAACAGCTTGAATAAGAATAATTAGGAATTAAATCTTAAATATGGATAGTTCATTAGATATCAATAAATCAAACACGCTACCAAAAAATTATGTTGATAGTAATTTAGATGTTTTTGAAAAGATTCTTAACTCGCTAGAACATTTGTCTGATAAGGCTAAAAAATTTTTACTGAACCAAGTCAAAGTTAATGAGAAAATAGACAATAATATTTTAGAAAAATATCAACATGAAGCTCATGGCTATGCGTGGTTTGAAACTTATAGAATAGCATTAAGAGAAACACTTAATTGGTATAAAACTCTTAAAAATAATCAAAAAGATTCAGAATTAGAAAGTTGTGTTCTTGCATATGCTTTCTCGGAATATTCAAATCAAATAAGATGTGGTATTATGATCAGTCAATCTGAAATCATTAGACCAGCCTCTTTAGGAATTAGTGATGATGAATTTAAACTATTCAATGACCCAGATGTTAAAGATTTAATAGATTATGGAACTTCTAATATTGTTAAGGAATCTATGATTAAATCTATTTCTAACGGTATTTTCCCAAATCTTGGATTAAATGACGATACCCTTGAAATGATACAAGATCAGTTTAAAAAGTTTACCGATGAGGAAATAACCCCTTATGCAAATGAATGGCATCTTAAAGATGAACTAATTCCCGACGAAGTTTTAAAGAAAATGGCAGATCTTGGTGTTTTTAGCATAGCTATACCTGAATCTTATGGTGGTTTGGGAATGGGCAAAGTTGCCATGTGTGTTGTAACGGAAGAATTATCAAGAGGTTTTTTAGCAGCAGGATCTTTAGGAACCAGAGCTGAAATCGCTGGAGAGCTTATAAGGCTTGGGGGTACAGAGGAACAGAAAAAGAAGTATTTGCCCACCATTGCATCTGGCGAGTGCCTCACTACAGCTGTATTTACCGAACCGAATACTGGGTCTGACTTAGGTAGCCTTTCCACAAGAGCCCAAGTTGATGGAGATTCATATGTAATCAATGGAAATAAAACATGGATTACTCATGGAGCAAGATCAGATTTAATGACCGTCTTAGCGAGAACTGATCTAAATCAAAAAGGATATAAAGGTTTAAGTATGTTCCTTGTCGATAAACCTAGAGGCACTTGCGAAAAACCTTTTCCTATGGATGGAATGTCTGGTAGCGAAATTGAAGTTCTTGGTTACAGAGGTATGAAAGAATATGAAATAGCTCTTGATAGTATAAAAGTTAGTAAAAAGAATTTACTTGGTGAACAAGAAGGTAATGGCTTCAAACAACTCATGGAAACTTTCGAATCAGCGAGAATACAGACCGCAGCTAGGGCTGTAGGAGTTGCTCAAAACGCACTTGAACTAGCCTTATCATATGCTAAAGATAGGAGTCAATTCGGAAAACCAATTATTAAATTTCCGAGAATCTTCAATAAACTAATCTGGATGCTAGTTGAAACAACAGTTGCAAGACAAATCACACTTTTTTCTGCGAGAGAAAAAGACAATGATATTAGGTGCGATATTGAGGCAGGTATGGCAAAACTTCTGGGTGCCAGAGTTGCTTGGACAAACGCAGATAGTGCTCTCCAAATCCATGGAGGTAATGGTTATGCACTAGAATATCCTGTAAGCAGGGTTTTGTGCGATGCAAGAATTCTTAATATATTTGAGGGTGCTGCTGAGATTCAGGCCCAAATAGTAATAAAGGGTCTTCTAGGTAGATAATGGACATCCTCTTCAATACTATAATCGTAATTTGTTTAATTACGACCTTTTTTGTATTGTTAATTGGACTGCTCCACACAGCAAATTCTGGAGATAAGAAGAATAATAAGGTTAATAAATTCATGAGATATAGGGTTGCCATTCAATTCGTTAGTATACTCATTCTAACTTTGGCCCTTTATTTAAAATAATGTAGGATTTTTTTTTGGTTAAACTTGACAAAATTTACACCAAAGGTGGGGATAAAGGTCTAACCAGCCTTGGTGATGGAGCTAGAACTTCAAAATGCTCATTAAGAGTCAAGGCATACGGAGAAGTTGATGAGGTTAATGCCTCATTAGGAATAGCCTCTTGCTACTGTTCTAAAACTCTAAAAAAAAGTCTATTACGCATTCAAAATGATTTATTTGATTTAGGAGCTGATTTGTGTGTGCCAAATAAAAAAAGAAAAATAACAATTGGGACCGATAAAACCAACTTACTTGAAGATGAATTAGATGAAATGAATACAAAACTTGATAAGCTGAATTCATTTGTATTACCTGGGGGAACAAAAGCTTCAGCCTACCTTCATTTTTCAAGGACAATAACTAGAAGATGTGAAAGATCTATTGTTGAATTAAATTCAAAAGAAAAAATTAATAGTGAAATTATAAAATATATCAATCGTCTTTCAGACTTTCTTTTTGTGGCTGCAAGGATTGAGAATATAAAAGATGGTGATATACTCTGGATTCCAGGTAAAAATTAAATTAATGGTGGTTTGAAATGAAAGTTTTAGTTTGTGTAAAAAGAGTTATTGATTACAACGTAAAAATTAGAGTTAAATCGGATAAAACTGGTGTTGAAAAGGATAATGTAAAAATGTCTATGAACCCTTTTGATGAAATTGCTGTTGAAGAAGCTGTAAGAATGAAAGAAAAAAAATTGATTGAAGAAATTATAATATTATCAATTGGAAGTGATGCTTCGCAAGAAACTATTCGGACCGGTCTGGCAATGGGTGGTGATAGAGGGATTTTAGTTAAAACATCTGATGAGGATATGGATCCTCTTAATGTTGGAAAGATTATTAAAAAAGTTTGCGACAACGAAAAACCTGATTTAATAATCTTAGGTAAACAAGCAATTGATGATGATTGCAATCAAACAGGACAAGTTTTGGCTACACTTTTAAAATATCCTCAAGCAACATTTGCTTCGAAAATTGAAAAACCTAATGACAATAGCTTAAATGTAACAAGAGAAGTTGATGGTGGTTTAGAAACAATTAATGTTAAGATTCCTTGCGTGATTACAACAGACCTTAGATTAAATGAACCAAGATACGCTTCACTTCCAAATATTATGAAAGCAAAACAAAAAAAAATTGAAGTAATTGAAATTGATAAACTTTCAATTGATTTAAAGAAAAGAATTGAAATACTTGAAGTTAATGACCCACCTGAGAGAAAACCAGGTATTGTCGTTCCTGATGTTGACTCTTTAGTTGATAAACTTAAAAATGAGGTAAAAGTACTATGAAATCACTAATTATTGTTGAACACGATAACAATTCTATTAAACAATCGACTTTCTCAACAATCACGGCTGCATCAAAAATATCTGACGATTGTGATGCACTTCTTCTTGGTAATAAGATAGACAAAGCTATTGAGAATTTAAAGAAATCAAGTTTTCTTAAAAAGATTTATGCAATTGATAATGAAAAATTTGAAAAACCAATAGCTGAAAACTTATCCGAACAAATTATAAGTTTTTTGAAAGATAAAAACTATACCCATATTCTTACTCCATCTACAACTTTTGGTAAAAACCTATCTCCAAAAATAGCAACTGAATTAGATGTGCAACAAATTTCTGATATAATAAGTGTTATTAATGATAACACTTTTGAGAGGCCAATATATGCTGGCAATGCCATTGCAAAAGTGAAATCAAACGATTCAGTAAAGGTAATTACAGTTCGTTCGACCTGTTTTGAACCCTGCAAACTCAATTCAAATGTTGATGTAGAAAATCTTTCTGTAGATGCAAAACCTACAGAATTAGTTAATTTTGTTGATTATGATGAATCGAAATCAGACAGACCAGAGTTAACCTCTGCAAAAATAATTATTTCTGGAGGCAGAGGCTTGCAAAATGGTGAAAACTTTAAATTATTAGAAGGTATTGCAGACAAGCTAGGTGCAGCAATGGGAGCAAGTAGAGCGGCTGTGGACGCTGGCTTTGTTCCTAATGATTGGCAAGTTGGACAAACTGGTAAAATTGTGGCGCCTGATTTATATATAGCTGTAGGTATATCTGGCGCAATTCAACACATAGCTGGTATAAAAGACTCGAAATTTATAGTTTGTATAAATAAAGATGAAGAAGCACCCATATTCAAGTTTTCTGATTTTGGTCTTGTTGCTGATCTTTTTGATGCATTACCAAATCTTGAAAAAAAATTACAATAAATTTTCTATTAAGTTTGTATAATCATCGCTGGTCCAGTCAACATATCCAGTAACTTTTGCGACCATTTCAAAATTTTTATTAATAATAATTGTTGTAGGCATGATGGTAACATTGAATTTTTTAGAAAGTAAAAGTTTTTCATCATTAAAAACATTTATGCTTTCTAATTTATTTTTTTTTAAGAATTTTGGTACCGATTTTTTTACATTAAAATCTACGGAAACAAAATATATATCTAATTGGCTTTCAAATTGCTGCTTAAGTTTTAATAAGTGAGGAATTTCTTTTATACAAGGTGGACACCATGTTGCCCAGAAATTTATAACTAAAACTTTATCATCAGTTTTCGTAACTAAATTTTCCTTACCATTAATATTAGTAATCAGAAATGGCTCTATTTTTTGGGGATCTGTAATTAATAATTGTTTATTTTTATTATCTGAATAAGATAAGTTTGAAAAAAATAAAAAAAATAAAAATGTTAATTTGGTATAATTCATTTCAATTACATAGTGAAAATAAATGAAAAAGTCAATAAACCCTCTTTGGGGAGGGAGATTTAAAAATAAAAACTCTGAATTATTGAAAAAAATTAATAATTCTATTTCCTTTGATTCTGAACTGGCTTTTCAAGATATTAAACTCAATAAAGTTTATACAGAAGCTCTTTGTAAAGCAAAAATTATCAATAAAAATGAAAAAATAAAAATTATTAATGGATTAAGTGAAATTTTAAATGAGCTAAAAGCAGGAAAATTAACTTTCTCTGAAAATTATGAAGATATTCATATGAATATTGAAATGTTATTAAAAAAAAAAATTGGTGACTTAGCTGGAAAAATTCACACTGGTAAGTCAAGAAATGATCAAGTTGCAACCGATATGAAAATGTGGGTTAGGGATAAACTAGAAGAAATTATTAAAAAAATTAATTCTGTTCAAAAAATTGTAATTTCTAGAGCAGAGGAAAATATTGGGGTGATTATGCCTGGTTGCACTCATTTACAAAATGCACAACCAATTTTATTTTCTCATTATTTACTTTCTTTTTTTGAAATGTTTAAAAGAGATAAACTTAGAGCTAAACAGTTACTTAAAAATCTAAATGAATGTCCATTAGGATCAGGTGCTCTTGTGGGGACTAATTTTTATAAAATTGATAGATTTTTTATTGCCAAGAAATTAGGCTTTGAAAAACCAACAGAAAATTCAGTTGACAGTGTTTCCGATAGAGATTTTGTTGTAGAATTTTTAAATATACTTTCTCTTATAAGCATGCATTTTTCAAAAATGGCTGAAGATTTTATAATTTGGGCAAGTCATGCGTATAAATTTATCGAAATTCCAGAGTCACTTTCTACTGGATCATCAATTATGCCTCAAAAAAAAATCCTGATGCAGCAGAACTTATTAGATCAAAGGCAGGAAGAGTTTTTAGTTCACTAAACAATATTTTAGTTATTCAAAAAGGAATACCAAGTGGATACAGCAAAGATCTTCAAGAAGATAAAGAACTAACTTTTGATTCTTTTTACTCGATAGATATAATTTTAGATATTGCTCATGAAATGATTAAGTCATCAAAAATAAATAAAGAAACAATGTTTGAACATACAAAAAAAGGATTTATCACAGCGACTGATCTAGCAGACTGGATGGTAAAAAAAATTGGTCTTACCTTTAGAGAATCTCATAAAAAAACAGGAAAAATTGTTATGTTAGCAGAAAAAAAAAATAAATTACTCCATGAATTAAGTTTAGAGACACTTCAAAAAATTGAACCAAAGATTACTAAAGATGTCTTTGAAATACTTAAAATAGAAAAATCAATATCAGAAAAAAAATCTTATGGAGGCACTGCAGGAAATAAGGTGATCGAGGCTCTAAATAGAGCTAAAAAAAAGTTTAATTAAAATGAAAATATTATTAAATTTATTCGTAATTTTCATAGTTATTCTTAATATAAGTTGTGGAAAAAAGTCATCTCTTAAAGAGTATGAAGAATTAAAGTCTTACAAGGAGTCAAAAAACTAACATGATAGAAATTAAGTCTTATAATAAATACCTGCATTATAGGAAAGGACAATTAGAGATAGAAAAAATAAGGCTTGTTAATCTAGTTAAAAAATACGGTAGTCCTTTATTCTGTTATTCTGTAAATCAGTTGAAAGATAATTACTATGAATTAAAAAAATCTTTTAAAAAAATTAAACCACTTATTTGTTATGCAGTAAAAGCAAACTTTAATCCAAAGGTTTTGCAAATTATATCCGATTTAGGTTTGGGAGCCGATGTAGTTTCTATGGGAGAATTGAAATGTTCATTAAAAAGTGGAATTGATAATGACAAAATTGTTTTTTCTGGTGTAGGAAAAACTGATGAAGAAATTAAATTTGCCTTAAAAAAAAATATTAAACAAATAAATGTTGAAAGTGAAGAAGAATTAAAAGAAATTGAAATTCAAAGTAAAAACTTAAAAAAAAAACCGAATATTACCTTGAGATTAAACCCAAATGTTGATGCAAAAACTCTTGATAAAATTTCGACTGGTAGACTTGAGGATAAATTTGGAATTGATCAAAAAAAGGTAATTAAGATTTTTCAAAGATATAAAGATAACGAATTTTTGAATGTAAATGGTTTATCAATACACATAGGGTCACAGATTTGTGAATTAGAACCATTTAATAATGCATTCAAAAAGTTGAGAAATCTTATAATTTTTTTACGAGAAAAAAAAATTTTTATAAAAACAATTGATTTAGGTGGTGGTATAGGAATTGTGTATAATAAAAATAAAGATAAATTATTTAATATTTCTGAATATGCGAATATTGTTGAGAAAAATTTTGCTGAGCTAGATTTAGAAATAATACTGGAACCTGGAAGGTCTCTAGTAGGATCATCTGGTATATTAATATCAAAAGTAATTAGAACAAAAAAAGGTAATAAAAAAGAATTTTTAATAATTGATGCAGGAATGAATAATTTGATAAGACCGTCTTTATACAATGCAAGTCATAAAATTTTACCATTGAAATTTAGTAAGCTGAAAAAAAAATATGAAGTAGTTGGGCCAATCTGCGAAACGAGTGATATTTTTAGTAAAAATCAGGTCCTCTCAGAATTAAGAAAAGATGATTATTTAATTATTTGCTCAGTAGGAGCTTATGGTTCTTCAATGTCTTCTAATTATAATCTAAGAGAACCTGCTAAAGAAATTTTAGTAGACGGATTGAAAATAGTTTAGAAATGAATGAAATTCTAAATTTAAATAATGTATCTCTAATGGTAGATGGAAAGAGAATCTTCAATTTAAGTTTTAAAATAATGAGTGGAGACTTTTTTTTTATTGAGGGAAAAAATGCGTCTGGGAAATCTCTTTTGCTAAAGTTGCTGTATCTAAAAACTTTACCTGATGAAGGAGAAATTTTTTTACATGGCCAAAAAATTAAAAAAGAGGATAAGAGAAGTATTTTAACCTATAGAAAAAAAATTGGTGTAATACTTCAGAATGATTATTTAATTCCTTTTTTTTCAGTTTATGAAAATATTGAGCTAGCTAGTGAAATCCAAGAAAGCAGTGACAACTTTGCCTCAAGAATCAATCAAATACTTGAGTGGCTAGGCTTGGAAAAAATTAAGAACATAAAAGTTGATAGATTGTCTAATGGAGAAAAACAAAAGGTTGTAATTGCTCGAGCATTAATTAATAATCCCAAAATAATAATTGCAGATCAGCCAGAAAATAACTTAGACAGAGATACAATAAAAAAAGTTTTTTTTCTTTTTGAATCTTTAAATAAACTAGGAACGACCCTTATAATTACATCAAATTTGGAAAATATTATTAAAGTAAATTATAAAACTGTAAATTTAAGTTCTAAAGAAAATGATTAACTACAAAAACGTTTTAAAAAAAATATTATTGAAAGAGGAGGAAAAGTTTTTTCATGGATTATCGTTTATAATAGTAAGTTTGATTGCTATCCACATTGTTATTTACTTTAATTTTTATAAGTTTTCTAGTAATTGGATTGAGAAAGAATCAAATAAAACAACATTCATTGTGACAAACAACTTTAGTGAAAAAGAAATACCAGTCAATATTAAAGAAAAAATTTCAAGCTACTTTTATAACAATAACTTGATAGATGATTACAAAATAATGGAGGCTGATAGTATTAAAGATAGTTTGGGACTCGACGGAATCAATAATTTGTCTGGTATAAATCTACCTCTTATTTTTGAAATAACCTCTGAAAAACAAAATATAATAGATGATGTCTATAATAATTTGTTAAATCTTTCAGAGAATAGACTGGTAGAAAAACATGAACATGAGGATCAATTGTATGAGATTTCAATTCTAGCAAGTAGAATAAAACTAGTAATTTTTGTAACACTTTCTTTTGTAATTGTTCTGTTTTCATTTTTAGTTATGAATATTGTAAAAGCAGCTTTGATTGCAAATTTCAATTTTGTTAAAATGTTGCAAGTAATGGGTGCAGGGAGTCTTGATTTAGCAAAAAATATTTCGTTTAGTATATTCAAAAAAATTTTGCCAGGCTCTCTCCTGGGTCTTATTTTTATTTTTTTTGTAAGTATTTTATTTATTAGAATACTAGGAACAAATTTTAATTTTTTCGACGAATCTTACTTTTCTGAACTTCTGATCTCTAACTTTTTTTTATTACTTTTTTTTATTCTAGTTTATTCGTCATTTTTTTTATTTTTTTTGACAATATATTTATTTAATTTTTTTGAGAATAGGTTCTTTGACAAAATTTAAAAGAATTATTAGTTTTTTTACTCTTTGTTTGTTATCTGGTCTGATATGGTGGATAATTTTATTATTTAATACTTTTCCGAAAAAGGTTTTTATTGAAGAACTCGAAAAAAATAATGAAAAAATTGGAATAGTGGTTTTAACAGGTGGAAAATCTAGAATTGAAAAAGGTTTAGATTTATTACTTAAGGGATACGGAAATAAGCTTTTTATATCAGGAGTTTTTATGCCTTCTGAGATTCAAACAAAGTTTAGTTTAGAAAGAGAGAAGAGTAAACTTATTCAATGCTGTGTTTTTTTTGGAGAAAAAGCTACAAACACCTTGGAGAATGCTTACGAAGTAAATAAATGGTTAGAAGAAAATGATCAAATTTCTTCTATTATTCTAGTTAGCTCCTACTATCATTTACCGAGGAGTATTATGATTTTTGAAAAAAAAATTAAACCAAACATCAAAATTTTCCCTGTTCCTGCTGTAGTTGAAAGAAATATTAAAGATCAGCCTTTTTTTCATATAAAATTAATCGTTTCAGAATACTTAAAAGTAATCTACACAATAATATTTATAAGATGATATACGTTCGAAATATATTTTTTTACATTACTTTTTATATTTGGACCATAATTTTTTTTATAACATTCTCGCCAGTAAAATTTTTCACTAAAAAATTTGCATTACACTTATCAAAAATTTGGACAGGTATGGTTATTCTTTTAACAGAGCAGATTCTTGGAATAAGTTATGAGATAAGTGGAAAAAGAATTAGATTGAGAGATAAATCAATTTTGATTGCAAGTAATCACCAATCACCTTGGGAAACATTCTTTTTTGTTGTTTTTTTTGATAATCCCGTTTTTATTTTAAAAAAAGAATTAAAAATTATACCAATTATGTCATGGTACTTTGAAAAATTAGACTTCATATTTATAGATAGAACTAAAAAATTAAATTCCATAAAACATATAATTAACTCAGCAAAACAAATTATGAAAAATGAGAATAAAACTTTTATAATCTTTCCTGAGGGAACAAGGATTTTACCAGGAAAGAAGGTTGCACTTAATTCAGGTGTTTTTGCAATCCATAAAATGTTGAGTTTGCCAGTTTTTCCATTAAAACATAATTCAGGATTATTTTGGAAAAATAAAAGGTTTTTAAAATATCCAGGGAAAATAAAAGTTTCTATATTTCCTCAAATAAAATCAAAAAAAAAAGATTCTTTTTTAAAAAAAATAGAGAAATATTTTTACAATTAAAATCTAACTACCGGCTTTTATTATACTTTTTCTGATTTCTTTATTTTTTTTTAGGATATTATAAATTTTGTTTTTATCAGAATTTTTTATAAAATTTTTTAAAATATTTATATCTTTGGAAAAATCATCAAGGGTTTTTAGTAGGTATTTTTTATTGTAGATAAAAATATCTAACCACATTTTTGGATCGGAGGATCCAATTCTAGTAAAATCTTTAAACCCACCTGCAGAAAAGTTTATTAATTCTTTTTTTTTTTTTAAATCTATATTGAATGCTGTTCCTACTATTGTAAAAGCAATAAGGTGTGGTAGGTGTGAAGTAATAGACATAATTTTGTCATGTTCATCAGGCGTCATTATTGAAATTTTCATGCCTATAGATCTCCAAATGTCTGAAACCATTTTTAATTGAAAACTTTTTTTTTTTAAAGGGGTAATAATACACCATTTTTTTTCAAAGAGATTCACTTTAGCTGATTTAGCACCAGAATGTTCTGTTCCTGCGATTGGGTGACTAGGAACTAAGAATGATTTTCTAGAAAATAATTTAATAGTTTTTTTTGAGAAGCAATTTTTTACTGAACCAACATCAGTAACAATTGAATCTTTTGCTAAAAATGGAAAAATTGATGATGCTATTTGATCAATTACGCTAACTGGCGTACAAATAAAAATAATTTTGCTTCTTTGTATTCTTTCATCAACTTTAAGTCTTCCCTCATCAATAGATCCATTACTTTTGGCATCATTAATATTTTTTTTTGATAAATCTATTCCAACTATTTTTTTAACAATTTTTTTTTTTTTTAAGGCTAGTCCAATTGATGATCCAATAAGACCAGGACCGACTATGGTAATTTCATCGATTGTATCTAACTTCATTTATACCTCGTCATTATACTTTTTAAAACTTCCATAAAAACATTCATCTCGGAATTGGTGCCTATGGACACTCTAAGAAAACTCTTTAATCCATAATTTTCAAGATCTCTAACTATAATCTTCTTTTTTTGAAGATCAGATAAAATTCTTCTTTTACTTAACTTTACGTTATTTATTTTAATAAGAATAAAGTTTGCGAAAGTTCCATATCCTTCTAAGCCAATAGAATTTACAAATGTAGGAAGCTTTTTCTGCCACTTTAGATTATGTTTGACAGATTTATTTATAAATTTTTTTTCTTTTAATATTAATGATCCAATTTTTTGAGCAATTAAATTTACATTAAATGGTCCTCTTACTTTTTCTAATAGTTCAATGATATTTTTAGAGCTGTATGCCCACCCCAATCTTAATCCAGCTAGGGCAAAGATTTTAGAAAAAGTTCTGGTTATAATTAAATTTGGGAATTTTTTAACTAAGTCAAGGCCGTCTGTGTATTGTGAATGTTGAACAAATTCTGCATATGCTCCATCTACTACTACTACTACATTTTTAGGTACTAAGGATAAAAAAGATTCTAATTCTTTTTGTAAAATTACGGTTCCAGTTGGATTATTGGGATTTGCAAAAAAAATAATTCTTGTTTTTTTTGTTATTAAATTAAGAATATTGTCACAACTTATTCCAAGTTTTTTTGTTTTAGCAATAATTACTTTAGCTCCTGAAGCATTAGCAATTATAGGGTAATAAATAAATCCGTACTGACTACAGATAACCTCTGTATTACTATTGGCGAAACACTGTGCAATAATTGAAAGTATATCATCAGAACCATTGCCACAAATTATTTGATTTTGTTTAATTTTAAAAGTTTTTGAAATTGACTTTTTTAAAATACTTGAATTTCCATCAGGATAAAGGTGTGCTTCTGAAATTAATTTTTTTGATAAGTTGTATATTCTTTTGGGAATTTTGAAAGGTGATTCATTAGATGATAATTTAATAACATTTTTATTTCCATTGATTGATGAATCACCAGGTATATATTTAGCAATTAGATTTATTGTCGGCTTAACAATTTTTGAAATAGTTTTCTTTTCCATACTATCGCATAATAACAAATAAAATTATTTTGACTACTCATCCAACATAGTTATGATTTGTTTAAAATCAAAAGCAAAAAAATGAAGAAAAATAAATTTATAAATAAAATTCATATTTCGCAACCTTTAGTTCTAGATTCAGGAAAAATGTTAAAGTTTTATGATATTGCTTTTGAGACATTTGGAAAATTAAACAAAAAAAAAACCAATGCTATTCTTGTATGTCATGCACTTACAGGTGATCAGTTTTGTACAGGAAAAAACCCAATAACAAAAAAAAAAGCTTGGTGGAATACATTGATTGGACCTGGAAAAGTTATTGATACAAATAATTTCTTTGTAATTTGTAGCAATGTATTAGGTGGGTGTATGGGAACAACAGGCCCTGAATCTATTAATCCAAATACAAAAAAACCATTCGGATTAGATTTTCCAGTAATAACAATCAATGATATGGTAAAAGTTCAGAATAAGCTTGTAGAATCCTTAGGAATAGAAAAACTTTTTTCAGTTATTGGTGGATCTATGGGAGGAATGCAGGCATTAGAGTGGGCAAGTAGTTTTGGAAACAAAATACACTCAGTAATACCTATTGCAACTTCATATAGACATTCAGCACAAAACATTGCTTTTCATGAAATTGGTAGGCAGGCAATTATGGCAGATATAAATTGGCATAAAGGGGATTATTATAAAAAAAAAACTAACCCTAAACGTGGCCTTGCTGTTGCTAGAATGATTGCTCATATAACCTATCTTTCGGAGTCAGCATTGCAGAGAAAATTTGGGAGAAACTTACAAAATAGTGAACTTTTCTCATTTGAGTTTGGGACAGAGTTTCAAATTGAGAGTTACTTAAAACATCAAGGAATTTCTTTTGTAGAAAGATTTGACGCAAATAGTTATCTTTATATCACGAAAGCTATGGATTACTTTGATTTATCTTTAAAAGGTGGGGGGTTAGCAAAAGCATTCATGTCTAAAGATCTAACATTTTGTTTTCTTACCTTTTCATCAGACTGGTTGTTTCCAACATCCGAGAGTAAAACTATTATAAAATTTCTTAACCCTTCAAACACCAAGGTCAGTTTTGCGGAGATATTGACAGATAAAGGTCATGATGCTTTTTTATTAGATGAACCAAATTTCCACACAACCCTTAGATCATTTATCAATGGCCAAATAAATAAGTTAAAGTTATGACTAAAATTTTGAGAAATGATCTTCAAATTATATCAAATATGATCAAGCAAAATGAAAAAGTACTAGATGTGGGTTGTGGTAATGGAAATTTAATTGAATTTTTATCAAAAAATAAGAACGTTGATTGTAAAGGAGTGGAAATTGAATTAAGCAATATGAACATTTGTTTAAAAAAAGGTCTTTCTGTTGTTCAAGGTGACGCAAATTATGATTTAAATGATTTCTCTGATAACTCTTTTTCGACAGTAATTTTAAGTCAAACAATTCAGGCAACCATTTTTCCTGAAAGAGTTATTAAAAATCTAATAAGAATTGGAAAACGTGCTATCATATCATTTCCTAATTTTGGGTATTGGAGGATTAGGAAAGATTTTTTTTTTAATGGAAGAATGCCAAAAAATGACATTTTACCGTTTGAATGGTTTAATACACCAAATATACACTTATGTTCTGTGGATGATTTTGTCAAATTTTGTAAAAAATTAAAAATAACAATAAATTATCAAATCTTATTAAATAAAGATGGAAAAAAAGTTTTTTTTAATAAATTCATGGGAAATTTATTGTCTTATCAGGTAATATTTTGTGTTTCAAAAAAATAATTTTTTTTGTAGTATTTTAAAATGTTAAAAATAATCCAAATTCCAGTTTTAAAAGATAATTACATCTATTTAATCATTGAAGAGTCAACAGGTATAACTGCTTGTGTTGACCCCGCTGTTTATGAACCCGTTGATAGTAAATTGAATGAACTTGGAAAGAAATTGGATTTTATTCTTAACACGCATCACCACAATGATCATGTAGGTGCAAATATACAACTACAAAAAAAATATGATTGTAAAATTGTTGGTAATGAAAAAGATAAAGCAAGAATACCAGGTATAAATATTTTTTTAAATGAAGGAGATAAGTTTTTTATTGGAAACACACACTGCGAGGTTATCGAGGCTTCAGGTCACACAATAGGGCATATTTGTTATCATTTTCCAGAGGATAAACTAGTTTTTTGTGGGGATACCCTTTTCTCCTTAGGCTGTGGAAGATTATTTGAGGGAACACCAGACATTATGGTTGAATCATTGTTAAAAATAAGATCTTTACCCAATGAAACAAAAGTTTTTTGTGCTCATGAATATACTCTTAAAAATGCTTTATTTGCACTTTCACTTGAACCAAATAACGAGGCTTTAAAAAAAAAAGTTAAACAAATTGAGGACTTAAGATCCAAGGGTCTTCCAACAGTACCCTCTTTTTTAAGTGAGGAAAAAAAATTTAATCCATTTTTGAGATTTGATAATATGCGTTTTATGAATTCAGTTGGGTTAAAAAAGCTTTCTTCTATTCAGAGTTTTAAGATTATAAGGGATATGAAAGATAATTTTTAATCCATCCACAGCCCACCATTTATAGATAATGTTGCTCCATTTATATAGCTGGCTGTGTCAGATACGATATAAGAAACTAAATTAGCAATTTCGTCAGTGTTCCCTAATCTTTTTGATGGAATAGTGTCTATAATGCCTTTCAGAATGTCTTCTCTTATTGCCGCAACCATTTCTGTGTTAATGTAGCCCGGACATACAACATTAGAGGTTATGTTTTTGGAAGCGCTCTCAAGCGCCAGTGATTTAGAGAAACCTATCAACGCAGATTTTGTTGCAGCATAGTTGGTTTGACCAAATTGCCCTTTTTGTCCATTAACTGAGGAGATATGTACAATTCTTCCGTATGCATTTTCTCTCATTTTATTTATGGTTAGAGAAGTTATATTAAAAATAGAATTCAAATTTACGCTAATTACTTTTTGCCAGTTCTCATGGGACATTTTGTGAAGAGGGGCATCTCGAGTGATCCCAGCATTGTTAATTACAACATCAATAGAGCTATATTTTTCATAAAGCTTTTTTATTTCAGCTGAACTTTGAACATAATCACTAACATCCCATTTAACTGTATCAATACCTGTTTCGTCACTAAAAATTTTTGCTTTTTCATCGTTGCCTGCATAATTGGCAATAACTGTGAAACCATCATCTTTAAGTTTTTTTGAAATGGATTCACCTATCCCTCTTGTTCCACCTGTAACTAATGCAACTTTTTTGTTTGCTTCATTAGACATGACTAAATCCTTTCAACACACATAGCTATCCCTTGACCTCCACCAATGCAAAGCGTAGCTAGTCCCTTTTGTTTATCATTATTATGCAAGGAGTGAATCAAAGTGACTAAAACTCTTGCCCCTGAAGCTCCAATTGGGTGACCAAGAGCAATTGCTCCTCCATTTATATTAACTTTTTCAATATCCCAGCTCATTTCTTTGGACACAGCAAGAGATTGTGCAGCGAAAGCTTCATTGGCTTCTATCAAGTCAACATCATCCAATTTCCAGTTTGCTTCTTTTAAAGCGACTTTAGTGGCTGGAACTGGTCCAATTCCCATTATTGAAGGGTCAACACCAGCAGTAGCCCAAGAAACTATCCTTGCAAGTGGTTTCAAACCTAATTCCACGGCTTTCTTTTCTCTCATTATTATCACAGCTGCAGAGCCGTCATTAAGACCAGAGGCATTTCCAGCTGTTACAGTCCCTTCTTTTTTAAAGACCGGTTTAAGTGAATTAATTTTTTCGAATGTTGAATTATGTCTTGGAAATTCATCAACATTAAAATTTGTTTCTTCTTTTTTAACTTTTATTTTTACGTCAAATATTTCATTTTTAAATTTACCATCATTTTGTGCTTTCTCGGTTTTATTTTGAGATGAAACAGCAAAGTTATCCTGATCATCTTTTGATAAATTATATTTTTCAGCAATATTTTCAGCAGTTGTTCCCATATGATAGTCATTCATTGCACACCATAATCCGTCTATGATCATGCTATCTTTTAATTTTCCATCTCCCATTTTTAAACCATTGCGAATATTAATTGTATGATGTGCATTACTCATAGATTCTTGACCTCCAGCAACGATGATTTCCGATTGTTGAGTCATTATGGATTGAGCACCAATTGAGATTGCTCTTAATCCTGATCCACATACTTGATTAATAGTCACAGCACTTTTTTCGATAGGAATTTTGGCTAGAATTGATGTTTGTCTGGCAGGGTTTTGTCCAGAACCACCGGTGAGCACTTGACCCATTACAACTTCATCTATGAATTTTGGATCAATGTTGTTGTCTTTAAGAACCGCCTCAACGGAAAGTTTACCAATTTCTGGAGCAGAAAAACTTGATAAAGATCCCATGAATTTACCAATCGGGGTTCTTTTTGCAGATGTTATTACAATATCAGTCATTATAAAATTTATTTGAGGATCAATAACACAAAAATACTGAAAATATCAATAATTAAAAAAATTAATATTATTTTTAAAAAGGCTTTGAAATTTTTTTTTTAAGTAGTATAAATCAAAAAAAAATTTTAGATTGATATGTACGCCGTATTTGAGCATAAAGATAAACAGTATAAAGCTTTCAAAGGTGATGTTTTAAAACTACCTAGGTCAAATGATTTGAAGAAAGACGATATTTTGAACTTTAATAAAGTTGTTGTGATTAAAAATGAAGATGGTCAGATAATTATTGGCACTCCTTTGGTAAAAGGTGCTTTAGTTCGAGGGAAAGTAATTGAACAAATTAGGGATAAAAAAATAATTGTTTTTAAAAAAAAAAGAAGACAAAATTATAGACGTAAAATAGGTCATAGGCAAGATTTAACATTAGTTAAGATCGAAGAAATTAGTACTTCCACTGCTTCAAAAAAATTAGATGTAGATAAAACTTCAAAAGTTACAAAGAAAGAGAATTCAGATGGCACATAAAAAAGCAGGCGGTAGCACACGAAACGGAAGAGATAGTGCTGGAAGAAGACTTGGACTTAAAAAATTTGGAGGTCAAAAAGTAATTGCTGGGAATATAATTGTTAGACAAAGAGGAACGAAGTTCCATCCAGGAAAGAATGTTTCAATTGGTAAAGATCATACAATTTTTGCCTTACTAGAAGGCGTAGTTTCTTTCAGAAAAAGGTCTGCAGGTAAAACTTTTGTTGACGTTGAACAGGCTAAATAAATTTTCTTAATATAATGAAGTTTCTAGACGAAGCAAAGATCCATCTAAAGGCTGGGGATGGTGGTTCAGGCTGTATAAGCTTTAGAAGAGAAAAATTTGTTGAATTTGGTGGGCCTGATGGTGGTGATGGTGGTAAAGGTGGTGACATTACTTTTGAAGCAGAAGAAAACTTAAATACTTTAATTGATTTTAGATATAAACAACACTTTAAAGCCAGCAATGGATCTAATGGAGCTGGTAGAAATAGAACAGGTCAAAAAGGAAAAAACATTTTAATTAAAGTTCCAGTAGGTACTAGTATAATGGATGCTGAAAAAAAAATTGTTTATAAGGATCTTACAAAAAAAAAAGAACAGTTTTTAATTTTGAAGGGAGGTAAGGGTGGTGCTGGAAATTTGCGTTTTAAAACCTCCACAAATCAAGCTCCAAAAAAATTTACAAAAGGGAAAATTGGTGAACAGCTTTGGGTTTGGTTAAGATTAAGACTAATTGCAGACATTGGTTTTATTGGTTTGCCAAATGCAGGAAAATCGACTCTATTATCTGTAATATCAAACGCCAAACCAAAAGTGGGAAGTTATCCATTTACAACACTTAAACCACAACTTGGTCTTTTGAGGTTTGAACATGGAGATATAATACTTGCAGATTTACCTGGACTGATTTCTGGGGCTCACAAAGGAACCGGACTTGGGTTAAGATTTTTATCACACATTGAAAGATGCTCGGCACTTGGTCATTTATGTGATCTTTCTGTTGAAAAAGATGATGATATTATCAAGAATTATAAAATTATTAGAAACGAAATTACAAAGTATGGTAATTTAGTTTCATCCAAGAGAGAAATAATAATCTTAACAAAAAGCGACTTAGTTGAGGAAAGAACTATAAAAAAGAGATTTGAGATGCTCAAAAAATATTCGGGAGCAAAAATTGTGGTGATATCCAGTTTAAAAAAAAATGGAATTGATAACTTGGTATCAGTTTTTAAAGAAATTTTAAATGAAAAAATTAAATCTTATTAAAAACGCCAAAAGAATTGTTTTAAAAATAGGCTCATCACTTCTAATTGATAATGGAAAATTCAATCATAGATGGCTCAATTCATTGGCTGAGGATATTATTAACATTGCTTATGAAAAGGAGATTATAATAGTTGCTTCTGGTGCGGTGTCACTTGGTAAAAATTATCTTAATTTTAAAGGCAAAGATATTAATATTAATTTAAAACAAGCCTTTGCTTCTTGTGGCCAAGTAATTTTAATGAATAACTTTATAGAGGTTTTTGAAAGGAAAAAAAGAAAAATAGCTCAAGTACTTTTAACCTTTTCAGACACTGAAGATAGAAGAAGGAGTTTAAATTCACGAGAAACATTAAAAACTCTTCTTTGTTCAAAGGTTATTCCTGTAATAAACGAAAATGATACAGTCTCAACCGAGGAATTAAGATTTGGAGACAATGATAGATTGGCTGCTAGAGTAGCTCAAATTATTGAAGCAGACTTATTAATTTTATTGAGTGATGTAAAGGGACTTTACAATAAAAACCCTAAAGAATTCAAAGATGCTAAATTAATAGAAATTATAAAAAAAATTGATTCTAAGATATATAAGATGGCTTCCTCACAAACTAATGTTTATGGGTCAGGAGGAATGTATACGAAAATAAAAGCAGCAGAAATTGCAGGAAGTTTTGGGTGTAATACCTTAATTTTTGAGGGAAATCCAAATAATCCACTATCGAGTCTTAATGAGCATAATACAGCAACAATATTTATTTCTGATCTAAAAAAAAAAAAAGGCCTAAAAAATTGGTTGGCTGGCGCGATTAATATTTCTGGGAGTATCTTTATAGATGATGGAGCGGCAGTTGCCTTAAACAATGGGGCCAGTTTGTTGCCAAGTGGTGTTAAAAAAACTTTGGGAAAATTTTCAAAAGGAGATATTGTAGAAATTATTGACTTTAATGATAAAAAAATTGGTAAAGGTATTACATATTATGATTCAAAAGAAATAGAATTGATTAAGGGAAAAAAAAGTATTTTTATTAATACTGTTCTTGGTTATGAAGGAAGAGAAGAAATTATTCATAGAGATTATTTATATTTAGACAGGAAATGAAAGATAATTTTTTAGAAAGTGATATGATAAAAATTGGGAGTGCTGCCAAGGATGCTTCACGTATAGTATCTCAATTAGATACTAAAATTAAAAATGATATGCTTTGCTGTGCTGCTGAAATTCTGATTAAAAACAAGGATTTAATTTTAAGTGCTAATGAAAAAGATATTAAGGAAAATCAAGAAAAATTAAATAGTGCAACACTTGATAGACTTATTCTTGATGACAAAAGGGTAGAAGCCATAAGTAGTGGACTAGTAGAAATCTCAAAGTTAGACGATCCTGTTGGCAACATAATTGATAAATGGTCAAGACCTAATGGTTTGAAAATAGAAAAGGTTTCCATTCCATTTGGTGTAATTGGAGTAATATATGAGTCTCGACCAAATGTTGCAGCTGATGCTGCAGGACTTTGTTTGAAATCTGGGAATGCTCTAATACTTAGAGGTGGTTCTGAAAGTTTTTATTCTTCAACTAAAATAGTCCAATTAATAAATGAATCCTATAAAAAATTTAAGGTTCCAATTGGTATTCTTCAAAATATTCCCACGAAAGATAGAGCAGCTGTGGGTTTTTTACTTAAACTAGATAAATTTGTTGATGTAATAATTCCTAGAGGTGGAAGGTCACTAATTGAAAGAGTGATTGATGAGAGTAAAGTTCATGTAATCAGACATCTCGATGGCATATGTCATACTTATATTCATAAATCCTCAAATACAAATTTGTCAAAGGAAGTAACAATTAACGCAAAAATGAGAAGACCCGGGATTTGTGGTGCTACCGAAACAATTCTTATAGATAAGGAAGTAATTACTTCACATTTACCATCAATATTAAAATCCTTAAGTGATATGAACTGTGAGATAAGGGGAGATAAGAATGTTGTTAAAATGGATAAATCTATAAAACTTGCCAAGGTTGAGGATTGGTCAACTGAATATTTAGATAAAATAGTTTCAATTAAAACAATTGATAGAGGAGTAAAAGAAGCTGTTGATCATATAAATTTTTATGGATCAGGACATACAGATGCAATAATATCGGAAGATCAAGATTCCGTAGATTATTTTTTAAATAATGTAGACAGTGGAATTGTAATGCATAATACCTCGACTCAGTTTGCAGATGGGGGAGAGTTTGGAATGGGAGCTGAAATTGGAATTTCCACTTCTAAAGTGCATGCCAGAGGACCAGTTGGCGTTGCACAACTAACTAGCTTTAAGTATAAAGTTATTGGTTCTGGTCAAGTGCGACCATAAAATTGACAAAATCAAAAAAAGATTATGTTGGCATTTTGGGTGGAACTTTCGATCCACCACATCAAGGGCATCTCTTCATAAGCAAATTTGCAAAAATTAAATTAGATTTGGGAGAAGTTTGGTGGGTAATAAATTCATCTAACCCATTTAAAAAAAGAAAAATTGATTATAAAAAAAAGATTCAAAGTGTCAGAGAATTTTTAAAGAATCAAAAAATTAAGATTTTTGAAATAGAAGATTTTTCAAAGTCAGTATACACAATAGATTTACTAAAAATTCTTTTTGATAAGTATCCGCAAAAAAAATTTGTTTGGTTGATGGGTGTTGATAATCTTGAAGAATTCCATTTATGGAAAAATTGGAAGGAAATTTTTTGTAATATTCCCATTGCAATTTTTGATCGACCATTTTACTCTTTAAATATATCAAATACGAAGGCGATATCACATTTTAAGGATAGTAGAATTAATAAAGGATTATCTAAACAATTTAAGTATATGAAACCGCCAAAATGGATTTTTATCAGCGGATTAACTCACAAACAATCATCGACTAAAATTAGGTACAGTAAATTTGTCAGAAAATAAGAAAATAAGGTTGTTTTTAAAAAATATTCTGAAAGATTTAAATAGTCTAAAGGCTGTTGATACAAAGTTAATCGATATTAAAAATAGAAGTGCTTTAGGTGATTTTCTAATAATTACAAGTGGAAACTCTAGTAGGCATATTAATGCAATAGCATCTAAGGTAATTGAGAATAACAAAAAAAAGATTATTTCGGTAGAGGGTTTAAGGTCAACGGAATGGGTTATAGTAGATTTTGGCGACATTATTCTTAATATTTTTAAACCGGAGGCAAGAGAGTATTATTGTTTAGAAAAAATTTGGCAGCCAGATCTTGAGGATGAAAAAATTAGCTTTGGTTAAATGAAGATAAGTATTATCTCCCCAGGTAAGTTTAAAAAAACACCCCCTTTAAGTGAAATTTTTCATTATTATAAACGGAGAATTAACATAAAAATTGAGCTGATCGAGTTAAAGAAATATGATTTTGAAAAAAAAAAGAAATTAGAATTTGAGAAAACTGAAATTAAAAAACACTTAAATCCAGAAGATTGCGTTGTTGTACTTGATAGAAATGGTTCCATGGGTTCAAGCGAAGATTTCTCAATTTTTTTGAAAAAAAAAATGCTAAGTTCTAACAGAAGAATTTGTTTTTTAATCGGGAGTGAGTTAGGTTTAGATAATTTTTTTAAGGACTCTTTTATTTCAATGTCACTTGGTAATCATACATGGCCACATATGCTTGTAAGAATAATGCTTGTTGAACAAATATACAGATCATTAGAAATTATCAAGGGATCTCCTTATCATAAATAATGGACAGATAATGAAATGAAAAAAGTTTTATTGTGTATTTTAGATGGTTGGGGGCTTGGGGAAAAAAATCAATATAATGCAATTGAGAAGGCAAGAAAAAAAAATTTCGATTTTCTAGTAAAAGAATTTGGCCATAGCAAACTTTACGCTTCTGAAAAAGAAGTTGGTCTACCCGTGGGACAGTTTGGCAATTCTGAAGTTGGTCATATGAATATAGGTGCAGGAAGAATTTTACTTCAAGATATTCTTAGAATAGAAAAATCCTTAAAAAATGGAGATTTTGAACAAAATCTTTATTTTTTAAAAATGATGAAGAGTTGTAAAAGAATTCACTTAGTTGGTATTTTATCCTCTGGAGGTGTTCACGGACATCAGAAACATATGTTCGAATTGCTAAAGATTTTTGTAAAAAATAAAAAAGAAATTTATCTTCATTGTTTTCTTGATGGAAGAGACAGCTCACCCACCTCTGGGTATAAAAATATGTCAGAGCTATTAGAAAAAATAAAAGATCATAAAAATGTTTTTCTTGCAAGCGTGTCAGGTCGTTTTTATTCAATGGATCGTGATAATAGATGGGATAGAATAGGTTTAGCTTATAAAGCGATAATAGAAGGAGAGGCGCCTAAGAAAAAAAATCCACTTGAAGAGATTAAGAATAGTTATGATAAAAAAATAACTGACGAATTCTTTAAACCTTTAAATTTTTCTGACTATTCAGGTATTCAAAAAGGGGATGGTTTTCTTATTACAAATTATCGTGCTGACAGAGTTAGAGAATTGCTGACTTCAATTTTTGATGAGAAATTTGATTTTTTTAAAAGAAAGAAATTTGCAAACTTTTCATATCCTTTAAGTATGGTTCAATATTCAAAAAGATTAAAAAAATATATAACACCTCTTCTTAAACCTTTAAATGTAAAAAGTAGCTTGGGTGAAATTTTGTCAAAAAATAAACTTTTTCAATTGAGGATCGCGGAAACTGAAAAATATGCTCATGTTACATATTTTTTTAATGGTGGTACTGAGGAAATTTACAAAGGAGAAGATCGGGTTCTAATTCCTTCGCCAAGGGTAGAAACATACGATAAGAAGCCAGAGATGTCTGCTTTTGAATTAACTGAGGAATTAGCAAAAAGAATTAGAAAAAAAAAATATAATTTTATTTTAACCAATTTTGCAAACCCCGATATGGTAGGTCACACTGGCAATTTTAATGCCACCGTTAAAGCGATAGAGGCTGTTGATAATTGTCTTAAAAAACTTTTTGAAGAATGCAAAAAAAATGATTACCTTTTGGTAATTACTTCAGATCACGGAAACGCGGATGTTATGTTTAATAAAATAAAACATGGTCCCTGTACAACACACACTACAAACCCTGTTCCTTTTATTATTTGTAGTAAGAAATGCATTTTAAAAAAAAAGGAAGGTATTTTGGCTGATATTGCACCTACAATTTTGGATTTGATGAATCTGAAAAAACCTTATGAGATGAATGGATCTTCTCTTTTAAAATGAAATTTATACTACTCTTAATACTTTTTTTAAAAATAGATGTTGTTTTTGGGGCAGAAAATAAAAAAATTCTGCAAGAACTTTCTAAGTTAAAGAAGCAAACAGTTTTGATTCATAATGATATTTTGGCGAATAATGATGAATTAAAGAAAATCAAAATTGATATTAAAAAGAATAAACAAAAAAAAATGATATTTGAAAACCATATAAAAGATAAAAATAATGTAAGTAGACGGTTATTTTTTTTACTACAAGATAAAATTTACATTTCACCAGTTAATAAATTTGTAAAGAATCTTACTACCAAATCTGATGACATAATTTCCAAACAGATAATAAGAGAATTTTTTTTAAAACAGGCAAAACTAAATATTAATCAATATTTAATGAGTATTGACGGAATTGAGGAATTAAAAATTGAGTTAGATAAAAAATTAGTAATTTTTAAAAAAAAAAAAAAGACTTAAATAAAAAATTAAAGACTCTTGAAAAAAAGATTAGTCAAGTTTCAAAATTACAAAAAAAAGTTAAGGTTGACCTTGCATTAAAGGTTAAGGAGAAAAGCTTAAAAAAAAAAGCTAAAAATCTTAATGAACTTGTAAGGGGTGTTGAAAAAAAAAAAAGAATACTGTAATTGTAGGAGAAAAAATTCAATATCCAGTGAGAGGAGAAATTATATCTAATTTTGGTGAGGGAAAAGATACGAGGAAATCAAAAAATGGTTTGGTTTTTAAAGTAAATAAGGATTCCTTTGTGACCTCTCCGATTAATGGTATGGTTGTTTATGCAAATCCATTTAGAACCTATGGAAATCTTGTTATAATAGAGAATGATAAGGGTTTTTATTGTATCCTTTCGGGCATGAAAAATATTATTATTTCATCAGGGATTGAAGTTTTGAAAGGAGAACCAATCGCTAAATTAGATTCAATTTCAAACAATCAACTTTACTTTGAATTAAGAGTAAATGGTAAAATAATTAATCCCAAATCAAAAGTTGAGATTTTATAAAAAAACTGCATAATCAAAATATGTTTAAATATATATTATTAAGTTTTTTCTCATTATTTCTATCTTTTGCAAGTGCAAATGCCGAAGATGATAATGAAGTTTACAAACATCTAAATCTTTTTGGGGAAGCATTTGAAAAAATAAAAAACAATTATGTTGAGGATGTTTCTTCCAAAGAGCTTATTGAAGCAGCAATTGAAGGAATGCTAGGATCTCTTGATCCACATTCTACCTTTCTTAATACTGAAGAATTAAACGAGTTAAAAGTTCAGACCAAAGGTGAATTTGGTGGATTAGGAATAGAAGTTACTTTAGAAAATGGGTTTGTGAAGGTTATTTCTCCGATAGATGACACTCCTGCATCAAGAGCTGGTATTCAAGCAGGCGATTTAATTACTCATCTTGATGATGAGCCTGTTCTCGGAATGGCACTATCAGAGGCTGTTACGATAATGAGGGGAAAAGCTGGTTCTAAGATTAAATTAACTGTAAGAAGAGAAGACAACAAGACTCTTCAGATTGTTATTACTAGGGCAGTTATTGAGCTGAAGGCAGTAAAAGCGAGAGTTCAAAATAATATTGGTTATATCAGGGTATCATCATTCAACCAAAAAGTTGATACACAAATTATAAATGCAATTACTAAATTCAAGAAAAATAACACCATAATTGGTTATGTGTTGGACTTAAGAAATAACCCAGGTGGTCTTCTTGACCAAGCAGTAAATGTAACAGATATTTTTCTAAACAGAGGTGAGATAGTTTCGACAAGAGGAAGATTTGAAAGAGATGGTAGTAGGTATAATGCTATCAAAACTGACCTTACCAGTGGGCTGCCTTTAGTTGTTTTAATTAATCAGGGTAGCGCCTCAGCCTCTGAGATTGTTGCTGGTGCTCTTCAAGACCACAAAAGAGCAATTATAATGGGAACAAAGTCATTTGGTAAAGGCTCTGTTCAGACCATTTTGCCATCAGGAGAAAATGTTGCAATTAAGTTAACAACTGCAAAATATTATACACCATTGGGTAGGTCGATTCAAAAAACTGGAATAGACCCCGATATTTTGGTAGAACAAGTCGAGTTAAAAAAGATTGATGAAAATGCATCTGGTCGTAAAGAAGCTGACTTAAGAGGTGCAATGGACAATGACCAAAGCTCAAAGAACAAGAATAAAGAAAAAAAACCTGATACAAGCGAAAAAAAGAACCAAGAAGATTCTCAAGCTGATTACCAGTTGAGTAGGGCTTTTGACCTTATCCTTGCTCTTGATTTAGCAAATAATAAATTTAGCCAATAATAAATAATAAATGAAAACTTACAGGAAGGGAGTAGGAATTTTTCTACTTAATAAAAATAACAAACTTTGGGTGGGAAAAAGAATTGATTTTAAAAGTGATTATTGGCAAATGCCTCAAGGTGGTATTGATAAAAATGAATCACCTCAAGAGGCAATGATGAGAGAGTTAAGTGAAGAAGTTGGTATTACAAAAAATTATGAAATTTTAAAAGAAAGTAAAGGCTGGTTATCCTATAATTTGCCTCAATCATTAAAGAAAGTTGTTTGGGGTGGCAAATATACAGGTCAAACTCAAAAATGGTATGCATGTCGATTTTATGGTAAAGATGAAGAATTTGACCTTAAAACTCATAAACCAGAATTTGAGGATTGGAAATGGATAAAACCAGTTGAAGCTACTAATTTTATCGTACCCTTTAAAAAGGAACTGTACAAAAAAATTCTAAAGAATTTTGATGGGCTTTATTAAGTGTAATATAAATTTTTTGTTACTTTTAACTTTTTTAATTCAATCTCATTTCCAGTTTCTTCAATTTTAAAATCAGCAGACTTTACGATATCCTCAGCGAGAAGTGTACATTTATTGTCAATAATCTCAAGAACACCACCATTCACTAAAAAAGTTTCAAGCAGTTTTTTATTTTGGTAAATGTATACAATTCCAATCCTTAAAGTTGTTAGAAATGGCATATGATTTTTAAGAATTCCCAGATCACCCTCTACTCCAGGAAAAATACAAAGATCAACTTCTTCATTAAAAATTGTTTTTTGTGGAGAGATTATTTCAAGATTAAGTGACATTAAAACTCTATTTATCCATTTTTTTTGCTTTTTCTAAAGCCTCTTCAATTGTACCAACCATATAAAAAGCTGCTTCGGGTATATCATCGTACTTTCCATTTACTAAACCATCAAACCCCTTAATTGTTTCGTCAAGGCTTACAAAAACTCCAGGTGTTCCAGTAAAAACTTCAGCAACATGAAAGGGTTGAGACAAGAACCTTTGAATTTTCCTTGCACGATCAACCACAAGTCTATCATCTTCAGAAAGTTCATCCATACCTAAAATAGCAATAATATCTTGTAATGACTTATACTTCTGCAGAGTTTCTTGAACTTTTCTGGCAATGTCATAGTGATTTTGACCTATAATTCTTGGATCAAGAATTCGAGATGTTGAGTCCAAAGGATCAACAGCTGGATATATTCCTAGTTCAGCAATTTGTCTAGATAATACTGTTGTAGCGTCTAAGTGTGCAAAGGATGTAGCCGGTGCTGGATCTGTTAAGTCATCTGCAGGTACATATATGGCTTGAACAGATGTTATTGATCCTTTGTTAGTAGATGTAATTCTCTCTTGAAGGGCACCCATGTCAGTCGATAATGTAGGCTGATAACCAACAGCAGATGGAATTCTCCCAAGTAAGGCAGAAACTTCAGAACCTGCTTGGGTAAATCTAAAAATATTGTCTACAAACAATAATACATCTTGTCCTTCCTCATCTCTAAAGTATTCTGCCAAAGTTAGACCTGTCAATGCTACTCTAGCCCTTGCCCCTGGTGGTTCATTCATTTGACCATAAACAAGAGCCGCTTTTGACTCATCACTGTCAAGTTTAATTACACCAGACTCAATCATTTCATGATAAAGATCATTGCCTTCTCTGGTTCTTTCACCAACACCAGCAAATACTGAGTAGCCCCCATGCCCTTTTGCAATATTATTAATTAACTCCATAATTAAAACTGTTTTACCTACACCCGCTCCTCCAAAAAGACCAATTTTACCACCTTTTGCATATGGGGCCAGTAAGTCAACAACCTTAATACCTGTAACTAAAACTTCAGTTTCTGTAGATTGATCAACAAACTCTGGGGCATTTTTATGAATAGGAGATCTAAGTTTGGTTTTTAATTTACCTCTTTCATCAACCGGTTCCCCTATAACATTTAAAATCCTTCCTAAAGTTTCAGGACCAACTGGAACAGAAATTGGGTTACCTGTATCAACAACTTTTTGTCCTCTTACAAGTCCATCAGTTGAATCCATTGCGATTGTACGAACTGTATTTTCCCCTAGATGTTGTGCAACCTCTAATACCAAATCTTTGTCTTCGTGATCTACTACAAGTGCATCTAAAATTTGTGGAAGTTTTTCATCGAAGGAAACATCTACAACTGCTCCTAAGACCTGTTTAATTTTACCAATATTTTCACTCATAAAGCTTCTCCTTTTAATTTATACTGCTTCGGCTCCTGAAATAATTTCAATAAGTTCTTTAGTTATTAGTGCTTGCCTAGACCTGTTGTAGAAAAGTGTAAGTTTATCAATCATGTCATTGGCGTTTCTGGTAGCGTTGTCCATAGCTGTCATTCTAGAACCTTGCTCACTAGCTGAATTTTCAAGTAGTGCAGAATGTATTTGAATAGCAATATTTCTGGGAATTATTTCATTTAAAAGTGTTTCTTCATCTGGTTCAAAATCATACGATTTTTTATTTTCTTGTTTCGTAGAACCATCAATCTGTTTTTCGACTGGAAGCAATTTTAAGGATTCAACACTTTGTGAAATTGCACTGTTAAATTTAGTAAATATTAAATGGCATTCAAAAATTTCATTATTAAAAAATAGTTCGAAAACTTTATCCCTAATTGAGCTTGCAACATCAAACTCAATCTTGGGGTTTGCGAAGTCCGAAATAATATCCACGATAGATTTGTCGTAAAATCTTCTCAGTGATTGATAAGCTTTCTTCCCAACAAATAAAAACTTTGTTGATTTACCTTCTCTCTTTAAATTTTCAGTAAATTTTTTTGTATATTTAATAATAGAGCCGTTAAAACCTCCACATAATCCTCTATCGGCAGAACAGACTATTACAAGAACATCCCCCATTTTTTTTGACTCTATATTTCCAAATTTAAAGTCTTGGCCTTTGATCTTCTCTGTCAATGATTCAACTACATCTTTCATTTTTTGTGCATATGGGCGAGATTTTTCTGCATTTTCTTGTGCTCTTTTAAGTTTAGCAGCAGCCACCATTTTCATAGCTGAAGTGATTTTTTTTGTAGATTTAACACTAGATATTCTGTTTCTAAGATCTTTGAGACTTGGCATTTAATTTCCTAAAAACTCATCTATAATTGAATTCAAAAAATCTGTTAATTTTTTTTCAGTCTCCTCTGAGAGCGATTTTTCTTGATTTATACTTTCAAGAATTTCTTTACCTTCTACCCTTATTTTTTCAAGAAGAAACTTTTCAAATTCTGTAATCCTAGAAATTTCAATCTTATCAAGAAAACCTTTTACTCCAGAAAAAATTACCACAACTTGTTCTTCAACTTTTAGGGGACTGTATTGGGCTTGTTTTAAAATTTCTGTTAATCTCCTTCCCCTTTCAAGAAGATTTCTAGTAGATTGATCTAAGTCTGAGGCAAATTGTGAAAATGCTTCCATCTCTCTAAATTGTGCAAGATCAAGTTTAATTGACCCTGCTACCTGTTTCATAGCTTTAATTTGAGCAGCTGAACCAACTCTACTCACTGAAAGTCCAACATTAACAGCAGGTCTAATTCCTTTAAAAAAAAGTTCTGTTTCAAGAAATATTTGCCCATCTGTAATTGAAATTACATTGGTGGGTATATAAGCTGACACATCTCCGGCTTGTGTTTCAATAACAGGAAGGGACGTGAGAGACCCTGATCCATTGTTATCATTCATTTTTGCAGCTCTTTCTAATAATCTTGAGTGAATGTAAAAAACATCTCCAGGGAAGGCTTCTCTTCCAGGTGGTCTTCTAAGAAGCAAAGACATTTGCCTGTAGGCTACTGCTTGTTTAGAAAGATCATCATAAAATATTACTCCATGCATCCCATTGTCTCGAAAAAACTCACCCATGGCACAACCTGTATACGGTGCAAGAAATTGAAGTGGGGCAGGGTCAGAAGCAGTGGCTGCAACTACAATAGAATATTTTAATGCATCGTTTTCTTCCAACGTTTTAACAATCTGAGCAACAGTTGATCTTTTCTGGCCTATTGATACGTAAATACAATAAAGTTTTTTTGATTCATCGTTAGATTCATTTACTTTCTTTTGGTTTAAAATTGTATCTATAATGACCGCTGTTTTTCCAGTCTGTCTATCTCCAATAATAAGTTCTCTTTGTCCTCTACCTATAGGTATTAAACTATCTATAGCTTTAATTCCTGTTTGCATAGGCTCGTGTACAGATTTTCTTGGAATAATCCCAGGAGCCTTCAGTTCGGCTCTTCTCATTTTTATATCCTTAAGTGGTCCCTTACCGTCAATTGGATTGCCAAGACCGTCAACTACCCTTCCAAGAAGTGATTTACCAGTTGGAACCTCAACAATTGATTCTGTTCTTTTAACAATATCTCCCTCTTTTATAGATTTATCACTACCAAATATAACAACACCAACATTATCCTCTTCAAGATTTAATGCCATACCTTTAACTTTTCCGGGAAATTCAACCATTTCGCCTGCCTGAACATTATCAAGACCATAAACTCTGGCTATTCCATCACCAACTGTTAGTACCGTTCCAACCTCAGAAACTTTTGCATCATCACTAACTTCTTGTATTTCTTTTTTTAAAATAGCTGATATTTCAGAAGCATTAATAGACATAATTAACTAAACCTTTCATTTAAATTGTAATCGACGAGTTTATTTTTAATTGAATTATCTATCATTATGGAATTAATTTTTAAAATTATTCCACCAATAATATTTTTGTCGATTTCTTTTTTTAACTTAACACTAGATTGTAATTTTTTTTCAAGAGCGTTAATAATCTTTTTTTCTTGAACTTTATTTAAAGGTTCTGTTGTGGTAACAGAAACTTCTAAAACTCCATCATTAGAATCTAAAATTTTATTAAATTCTTTATAAATTTTTTCAATTAAAAAAAGTTTTCCATTGCTTGCTAATGTGACCAAGAAATTTGAAAAATTTTCTGATAGATTTGTTTTTGCAAGTACTTTTTTTATTAATATTTTTTTTTTTCCAGGGTTAGTGAGAGGGCTTTTAAAAAAAAATCTTAATTTGCTTAATGAATTAAAAAGTTTAATAAATTCGTCAAAGCTCTTTCTGGTTTCTAAAGTATTTAATTTATCAGAATTAGATACCAAAAAAAGTGCCTTGGCATATCTTCTGGCAGTTTCTTCGATATTTACGTTACTTTTACTCAAAAATGGGTTCCATTTAAAAAATTTTAAGTTTTTCTTATCACAAGAAAGCGTTCTATTCAATCACTGATTATTATATAGTTTATAAAAAATTTATAGGATCTACATCTATGTATAATTTCAATGATGAGGAAGTTTTTAATTTTGTTAAAAAATTCTTAATTTTATCTTGAATAGACTTTTTTTTTGGAGTTTTTATTAAAATTCTATACCTATATTTTTTGTTCATCATTGATATTACTGCTGGAGCAGGGCCATAAACTTCAATTGCTTTAAAATGAGAATTTAGTTTTGTTACAATAAAAAAACTAAATTTTTTTACATTTTCATGGTTTGTGGATGTTAAAATTAATGAGATAAAATTTGAGAATGGTGGGTGATTATTTCTTCTTCTTTTTTCTAACTCTTCAAGGTGGAAATTAGCAAATGAGTAATTTTGACTGTTGATTAATACATTATTTTTAGGTTGTAAGGTTTGAATTATTACATTTCCAACCAAATCTTTTCTTCCAGCTCTTCCAGAAACTTGGATTATTTGTTGAAAACATTTTTCTTGTGACCTAAAGTCAAAATCATTCAGTAAATTATCAATATTTATAATTCCAACTGTTTTAAGAAAAGGAAAATTATGTCCCTTCGATAAAATTTGTGTTCCTACAATTATGTTAATTTTATTAGTTTGAATATCGTTTAAGGTTTTATTAAAGTCAGATAAATTTTTAACTGAATCAGAGGATATAAAGACACTTTTAGCTTTTGGAAAAGTTGATTTAACCTCTTCAAAAATTTTTTCAATACCTTCACCTGGAAATTGTAAAGTTTTATTTTTTTTACAATTTAGACAAGTATTATTAAAAATTTCTTTATAAGAACAATGATGACATAAAAGGAGACTTTTTTTTTTGTTTGAAAAATTATGTAAAACAAGTGATACATCGCAGTTAGGGCATGATTTTATGAAACCACAATTTTTACAGATTACAAAAGAAGTATAACCTCGCTTATTGATAAAAATCATTGATTGATGATTGTTTATTAAATTTTCATTTATTTGTTTGTATAGTTTACGGGAGATTAATTTTTTTTCTTTTCTCATATCAATAATATTAATTCCTGGGAGAGGATTATTATTAATTCTTTTTGTTATATTAATTTTAGTAAATTTCCCCTTATTACAATTTTGAATTGTTTCTATTGATAAAGTAGCTGAACTTAGAATAATTGGACAATTAGAATTTTTTGCTCTAACAATTGCAAAATCTCTTGCATTTAAAATAAGTTTTTCCTCTTGCTTATACGATTGATCGTGTTCTTCATCAACAATTATGGCACCTAATCTTTTAAATGGTAAAAATAAAGATGACCTAGTTCCAATAATTAAAATTGGCTTACCCTGTATTATATGGTTCCATATAACTTTTCTTTTGGATTTTTTAATTGAAGAGTGATAAATTTCTGCATGAATTCCAAAATCTTCAGATATTTCTTTTATCCATTCTTTTGTTAAAATTATCTCTGGCACTGTAATTAAACATTGAAGTTTCTGTTCTAGTTTTTTTTTTATAACATACATATAAACTCTTGTTTTTCCCGAACCGGTAACACCGCTTAAAGCAAAAACCTTAAATTCATTTAAATTCTTTAAATTAAATTTTGAAAGTGCATTTTTTTGTTCTATTGAAAGTGATGGAGATTTCACAAAATTTTTAAAATTTATAATTTGATTTTTATCTAATTTTTTATGAAAACCAGAGATAAAATTTTTAAAAATTTTTCCCAACGGATTACATGTATATTTGGAGAGAAAAAGAATACTTTTAATTATTTCATCATTAAAAAAAAAACCTTCATAAATTAACTTCACATTAGACAAGGGTTTATTAAAATTAATTTTTTTTGGTAAATTTATAATCAAACCAATTTGATCTTTTTTTCTAAAACTTACCTCGATTAATTGACCGACATTTACTTTGTCCTTATCTGTAGAGTTCACATTGTAATAGAAGGTTTTATTATTTAATGGTAGTGCTAATAAAACTTCAACGATCATTTTTATAAATTAGACTTGAAATTTATATTGAAACATTAAATTATTATAGCAGTAAATCACTTTTTTATGCTGAGTAAAAAAATAAAAGTTGCTGATGTTGAAAGGTTTTTGGAAGAAAACCCTGACTTCTTCATACAAAACCCAAAAATTTTAGAAAAATTGAAATTTGATTCTTTAAAAAAGGATAAAGAAAAAAATATTATTTCATTTAAAGATTGGCTCATTGAAAATTTAAAAGGACAGAAAGATGATTTGATTAAAAATGCTAAGCATAATTATTTAAGTTTAAAAAAAGTACACGAGGTTATCCTTGAAATGGTTTGTATAAAAGAAAGTGATTTATTTTTTTCTTATCTAAATACAAAAATGCCAACTTTTTTTAAACTAGAGCTTATAAATCTTGTTTGTATAAAAAAATCTCTTAGTGACAAATTTAATTTAATTTTTCTGGATGCTGATGAGGTAAATAAAATTTATCACTCAAAAAATCATTTAGTTATGGATGCTGTTGCCGAGGATTCTGCAATATTTAAAGAATTGAAAAAAAAGGTTTATTCTAATGCTATTTTTTCTTTGGACAAAAAAATAACTAAGTTTTTTCCTTTTTTAATCTTTGGTAGCAAAGATAGGCACTTTATAGATAATAGAGCCTATGATTTAATCCTTTTTCTATCTAAAATTATTGAAATAAAATTAGGGGAGTTTTTTTGTGAATGAACTTTTAAAAAAAAAAATAAATGACTGGTTGATTTGGATAAAAACAGAAAAAAGACTTAGCATAAATACTTTAGAATCGTATAAGAGTGATTTAAAATTTTTTATTTTTTTTTGGGAAAAATATAATAATAAAGATTTAAATTTACATGATTTTAAATCTATTCAAAAAGATGATATAACTGCTTGGTTTTTTAATAGAATAGAGCTTGGAATTTCACACAGAAGTAATGCAAGATCCCTGTCCTCAATTAAAAATTTTGTAAACTTTCTAATAAAAAAAAATGTTATAAGTTCGAGTAATCTTTTAAGAATAAAGGGGCCAAAGTTCAATCAATTTTTACCTCGACCTCTTTCAAAAAATCAAATTGGAAAAATCTTCGAAAAGATAACAAACGGAAATGTGCAATGGGTTGTTTTGAGAAACCTTTTGATAATTATTTTGATGTGGGGGTATGGATTAAGAATAAGTGAAGTTTTAAATTTAAGAAAAAGTAATTTAAATTCGTCAGATATTATAATAATAGGAAAAGGGGGTAAGCAAAGGTTGATTCCAATTTCTGAGGAAACTTTGAGTTTACTAAATAAATTGGTTAGTTTGTCTCCTCATGATCATTCTGAAAGAAATTTTGTTTTTCTAGGCAAGAGAGGAAAGAGGTTAAGGCCAGAAATTATTCAAAGAATGATAAGAAATTTGAGGGGAGAACTAATGCTTCCAGATAAAACAACGCCACATTCACTTAGACACACTTTTGCAACGAATTTACTTGAGAATATGGTTGATCTCAGAACAATTCAAGAGTTACTGGGACATAGTTCTTTATCCACAACTCAGAAATATACAAAGGTAAGTTTTGAGAATTTAAAAACCACCATTGAACAAAACCATCCTAGGTCAAGAACCTAGGAAGTTTCATATCTAAAGGTCAGTTTCATTTCACCAGCTACTTTTACTATTTGTGCCAAACACTCTGGAGCATTTTCGTCTCTTATTGAAATAGCAAATCTGGATATATATTGGGTGCTATCAGGAAATGTAATTTTTTCTGTATTCATTCTGACTATCAAAGCATTGTTATTATCAAGTGTTTTTATTATTTTATTTAGTAATCCTTTTTGATCATCTCCTGAGAGAACTATTCTGTGTGTTATTTTTGAGGTAGGACCTGAATCAGTATTTGCAGGCAATGATTTTATTTGAATTTCTCCATCTTTTAGCGAGCTAAGTTTAGACATTTCGTCATTTAAATCGTCTAAACTTATATTTTCATTTAATTGATAAACCATTGTTAGTTCACAAATCCTTCCAAGAGTTGCGAAAGTAACTCCTGAGAATTCTCCACCTTTTTCTGTGAGATACGATGTAATTTCTGAAATTAAACTTGGTTTATTTTCTCCAAGATATGATATTAACAAATTTTGAGGCATTATTTCACTCCCATTGCTTTTCGCATGGCTTCGCCAATTTTTGTTATGGTGTCGGAAACTTCAACTCCTGCAGAACGAAGAGCCTCTTTTTTTGCGTCCGCTGTTTCTGCTCCACTATTTACTATTGCTCCGGCATGACCAAGTTTTCTACCTTTTGGTGCTGCTGCACCTGCAACAAATGCTGCCACAGGTTTTTTAATATTTGTGCTCCATGACTTGATAAATTCTGCTCCCTCTATCTCGGCAGTTCCACCAATTTCTCCTATTAAAACAATTCCATCAGTATCAGCATCGTCAAGAAATAACTCTAAAGCATCAACAAAATTCGTTCCGTTCACAGGATCTCCCCCAATACCAATTATTGTTGACTGACCAAGTTCTGCTGTCTGCACAGCTGATTCATAAGATAGAGTCCCAGACCTGGAAACAACACCAATTCTTCCAGCACGACAGATGTGTCCTGGTATTATACCTATTTTTCCTACACCTGGAGTAAGAACACCTGGACAATTTGGTCCAACTAGCCTAGTTTTTGATCCTTTCATTTCTCTTCTAACTCTCTGCATATCACTTGTAGGAATGCCATCAGTTATACAAACCACAAGATCAAGTTCAGCCTCAACTGCTTCCAGTATAGCGTCTGCAGCAAACGGTGGAGGAACAAAAACTCCACTGGCATTACAACCAGTTTTTTTTTTGGCCTCTGCTACTGTATTAAATACAGGAACATTGAGATGCTTTGTTCCACCTTTTTCTGGTGTTACACCACCAACAATATTTGTGTTGTATTCAATTGCTCGTTCTGAATGAAATGTTCCTTGTGCTCCTGTAAAACCTTGACAAATAATTTTTGAGTTTTTTGTTAGTAATACAGCCATTATTTCTTACTTTTTACTAATTCTACAATATCTTTGGCAGCTTGTTCCATGGTTTGAACAGGTTTGATTGGGAACCCTGAATTATTAAGTATATCCATTCCCATTTCCACATTAGTTCCCTCTAATCTTACAACTAATGGTTTATTTAAACCCACATCTTTTGATGCATTTACAAGTCCTTCTGCTATATCATTACAACGCATCATTCCACCAAAAATATTTATTAATATTCCTTTAACATCTGGATCCTTGTAAATAAGCTTAAATGCCGCTGCCACCCTAGTGGGAGTGGCCGCACCCGCAACATCCATAAAGTTTGCAGCTTCTCCACCATAATATTTGATAATATCCATGGTTGCCATAGAAAGACCTGCACCATTTACCATAAGACCAATATTTCCATCTAGTTTTACATAATTTAGATCATGTCTAGCAGCTTCTAATTCTAAAGGATCATATTCATTTTCATCTTTCATTTCTGCAACTTGACGTTGTCTGTAAAGTGCATTGTCGTCAAATGAAGCTTTACAATCTAAAATTACTACATCACCACCTTTTGTGATTGCAAAAGGGTTTACTTCGATGAGAGATGCATCTAAAGCTGTAAATGCTTTATAAATATTTAATATGTTTTTTTGAGCTTTTTTGGCAGATACTCCTGTTAACCCAAGATTATAAGCTATTGTTCGAGCATGGTGAGTCAATAAGTCACCTCCTGGAGAAATTCTTAATTTATATATATCCTCTGGATTTTTTTCGGCAACATCCTCAATATTAACACCACCTTTTTTAGATGAAATTATTGTGTTTCCCCCTGTTTCCCTATCAACAGTAATACAGAAATACAGTTCCTTTTCAACTTCATAACCTTTTTCTAAATAAACCCTTCTGACGATTTTTCCTTGCTCACTTGTTTGCGGTGTAATTATCTTCATTCCTATCATCTTATCGACCGTTTCAATCACATCCTCATTAGTTTTACATAATTTTACTCCACCTGCCTTTCCTCTTCCTCCAGCATGAACCTGAGCTTTTGCAATAATTTTTTCTTCGTTTAACCAAGATACAATATTTTCAGCTTCGTGGGTCTGATAGACAACTTCACCTGGTGGGATATCTACTCCAAATTTGGATAGAAGTTGTTTTGCTTGATATTCATGTATATCCATCTCAAATTCCTCTTTAAAGAACTAGTCTAAAGACTAATTGGCAAATTTCTAACATTCAAGTTCGCGAATATATCTGAAATTAAACTTTTAGACCAGAAGTTTTTTACATTTTTTTACAAGTTCGTCTACGGCTCCAACAGAATTTTTTAACTTTTTTTTTTCAGTGTTTGAAAGTTTTAGTTCAATGATTTCTTCAACACCTCTTTTACCTATAACAGTTGGAACTCCTACACACAAATCTTTGACATTATATTCTCCTTCAAGATAAGCGCAGCAGGGTAGAATTTTTTTGTAATCATAAAAAAAAGATTCTAACATTTCAATTGCACTTACAGCTGGTGAAAAAAAAGCTGAACTATTTTTCATCAAAGAAACAATTTCTCCTCCACCATTTCTGGTTCTTAAGATTATTTCATCAAGTTTAGCTTTTTTTATCTTATTATTTTTTACAAATTCAGTTAAAGGAATACCAGATATTGACGTAAACCGCATAAGAGGAACCATTGTATCACCGTGTCCACCTAAAACCATAGTTTGAATAGATTGCATTGCAACATTTAGTTCTCTAGCAAGAAAAAATTTGAATCTTGCTGAATCGAGAATTCCTGCCATTCCAACTATCATTTTTTTATTAATTTTTGCAATTTTTTTAAGAGACCATACCATTGCATCGAGTGGGTTTGTAACACAAATAATAAAAGCTTTTGGAGAATATTTAGAAATAGCGTCACCAATTTCTTTCATTATAGAGAAATTAACTTCAACTAAGTCATCTCTTGACATCCCTGGCTTTCTAGGTATTCCAGCCGTAATAATTATTGCATCACTATTTTTTATTTTTGATATATCATCTGTTCCAGTGATAATTGTATTTAAATTTTCAATCGGTAAACTTTGAGACAAATCAAGGCACTTCCCTTGTGCAAGTCCTTTGACTTTGTCTATTAGTGTAATGTTACCTAAGTTTTTTCTGGATAAACTAAAAGCTAAAATTGTTCCAATGTTCCCAGCTCCAATTAAACTAATTTTTTTAGCTTGATTCATTGTCAAATATTCTATAGCAAGTCTAGTCCAATATCTACAGATTTAGCAGAATTAGTAATTTTACTACATGAAATGAATTCACAACCTAATTTAGCAAATGAATAAATATTATCTAAATTAATTCCTCCAGTAATTTCAAAAATAACATTTTTATTAATTAAATTTCTATGATCTACACATTTGGTTATTTCATCGGGTGTCATATTATCCAATAGAATATATTTTGAACCAAAAGCCAAACATTTTTCAACCTCTAAATAAGATTCACATTCAATCATGTAATTTTTAATTTTCTTTTTCTTTATCATTTCTAGAGTTCTATTCATCCCACCTAAAAGTTTTACATGATTATCTTTTATAAGTATTTTCTCATAAAGTCCTGCTCTATGATTTTGTGCTCCACCAATCTTGGTTGCGTATTTTTCTAATAACCTAAGTCCTGTTGTGGTTTTTCTTGTATCTAATAATTTAGTTTCAGTTTTTTTAATTTTTTCAACAAATTTTTTTGTATACGTTGAAATAGAAGATAAATGCTGAATAAAATTTAATACAGTCCTTTCAATTAGAAGGATATATCTAGCATTTCCAGAAATCTCAAAAATAACAGAATTTTTTTTTAAATTGCAACCATCTTTATAATTTGAAGAAAATGTTAGCATTGGAAATTTAGTTTGCAGGAATTTTTTAATAAATTTTTGTCCACATAAAATTATTTTTTCTCTGTTTGAAATGATTGCTTTGCATTCAAGAGTTGAGGGAAGCAAAACTGAGCTTGTTAAATCATTATTTGGAGATATTTTACCTAAATCATCTTTAAGTTCAGACATAAGCTTAGTAATAGCTAACTCTGAAATTTCATTAATTTTCACTACTGTATCAACTTAATTTCAACATTAAATTCAATGGTTTTTTTGCTTTAATAATAAGTTCATTGTTAATATTAATTTTAGGGTAAACATTTAGTAAACAATCTCTCAACTTTTCCAGAGTATTAAGCTCCATATATGGACAATTAGAGCATGAACAAGATCCATCATTTCCTGGTGCTACAATGAATTCTTTTAGCGGTTCATTTTTTTTCATTTGATGAATTATATGAGGTTCAGTAGCAACAATAAATTTTTTTGAATTATTTTTAGAAATATATTTTAAAAGTGCAGAGGTTGAACCAATAAAATTAGCATAATTAAGAATATTTTCAGGGCATTCAGGGTGAGCAATTACTTTTGCATCCTCATTTCTAACTTTTAATTTAATTAATTCTTTTTCTGAGAAGGTTTCATGAACAATACATGTGCCGTTCCAGAGAAGCATATTTCTTCCTGTTATTTTATTTAAATAATTTCCTAAGTGTTTGTCAGGAGCAAAAATTATTTTTTTATTTTTTGGTAATGTACTGATAATTTTTGCTGCATTTGAGGAAGTAACAATAATATCTGAAAGAGCTTTAATTTCTGCAGAGCAATTAATGTAAGACAAAACAATATGCTCAGGATTTTTTTCTTTAAAAACTTTAAATTTTTCAGCTCTACATGATTCTTCAAGGGAGCAACCAGCATTTAGATCAGGAAGTAAAACTGTTTTATTGGGACTAAGTATTTTTGCAACTTCTGCCATAAAACGCACTCCACAAAAAACTATTATATTAGCCTTAGTTTTCTGTGCTTTTTTTGAAAGATCAAGTGAGTCTCCAATAAAGTCGGCAATATCTTGTATTTCTTCATTTTGGTAATAATGGGCTAAGATTATAGCGTTTCTTTTTTTTTTTAAAAAAAGAATTTCATCTTCGATATGATTAGATTGTTCAATAGATAAATTCATTTTTTAATAAATTTTTTTAAATTCTTTGTTATGTAAGTGTTAGAACCCATTTCCTTCAGTCTTGAAAGTGTTCTTTTAAATTCAAATGAATTACTTTTTCCATTATATATATTTTCCAATTCTACTCTTGTTGAAATTGAAAGTACATTATTATTCTCATATAGTGCATCTACAAAAGAAATAAATCTATAAATTTTATCTTTGTCCCCTTCATACAGTTTGGGTATATCTCTTAGAATTAAAAAATTAACTTTTTTTGAAATTATTACAAAGTCTTGAAAAATTAATTTTTTCTGAAAAAAATTCTTAAACTCAATATCTAGCAAATTTCCATAGTAATTTTTGATCGAGAAGGTATAACCTCTTTTTTTAATAATAAGATCTCTTGGGCGAGAGGTTGTTGCAATTTGCTTTATAAGTTTATTTTGAGAAAAACTGAAATTTTTTTTTTTAATAAAAAAAAAGTTGTTGTTTACATTTTCTTTAGACCTGTAATCAACTTTTGATTTCATTTTTATTTGAGTAAAATTTTCACTTAAAAACAACCTAATTTCTTTGCATACATTTTCGTTAACTGGGTCGTTATAAATATTTGTAATTTCTTTATTTCCGGTCATAATAATTATTTTTTTTTTAAAAGACGCTTCTTTTAAAAATTTTCTAAAGAGAATAATATTTGTAAGATTGTTTATAGAAAACTCGTCAATTAATATAACTTTTTGCTTTTCTAAAAAGTTACTTTTTTTTTTTTCTTTCGAATTCTGGATATGAAAAATTAGATCACTAAAGTGAAAAATTTCCGAATTCTTGTAAAGTACGTTTACAGCTTTTAAAATAATTGATTTCCCAACACCTACAGACCCGTGTAAATAAATTCCCTCCAGTTTGTTTATAAAATAGCTGATTATTTTTTGTGTAAGATTTTTTGAAAGTCTCTTTTCAATTTCTGTTACAGCTCTAATTTGACAGAAATTAGGGTTTATATGATTTTGATTTTGTAAATAGTCTATGAGTTTATTGCTTAAGTTTTTCAAACTTACGAATTAATTTGGAGTTTTTTTATTTCTGCAATTGCTTTAGCTGGATTTAGGTTTTTAGGACAGGTCTTTGTGCAGTTCATTATTGTATGACATCTGTATAGTTTAAATTTATCTTTCAGGTAAGCAAGCCTTTCTTTCTTTTTTTTATCTCTACTATCAACTATGAACCTGTATGCTTGTAGTAAAATGGCAGGACCTAAAAACTTATCACTATTCCACCAATAACTTGGGCATGAGGTTGAGCAACATGCGCACAAAACACATTCGTAAAGACCATCAAGTTTTTTTCTGTCCTCAGGAGATTGCCTATTTTCTTTTGAACCTTTTTTTGAATTTACTACCCATGGTTTTATTGATTTATATTGGTCATAGAATTCACTTAAATCAGGAACTAAGTCTTTTATTACCTTCATATGCGGAAGAGGGAATATATTAAAAGTATTTACGTCTTTAATTGGTTTTAAACAAGCTAAGGTATTTGTTCCATTGATATTCATTGAACAGGAACCGCAAATTCCTTCTCGACATGATCTTCTGAATGTTAAAGTTGGATCAATTTCGTTTTTTATAAACATAAGAGCATCAAGAGCCATTGGGCCTAACTTGTTTTTTTCAATGTAAAATTTATCTACTCTTGGGTTCTTACCAGACTCCCTGTTCCATCTGTAAATGTTGAAACATATTGAGTTTTGTGTTTTCTTTCCAAATGTTTTCCCATCAACAATTTTGGAATTTTGAGGTAATGTTAATTCAACCATATTATCTAAGCTAGTAAACTCTTGCCTTAGGTTCAATAGTTTTTATTTCTTTTGAGTTAGTTTTAAGGTTTACCCTTCTATAATTTATCTTTGATTTTCCATTAGTTTGAACAGTAACCATTGTATGTTTCATCCATTTTTTGTCGTCTCTTGTTTTAAAGTCCATTCTGGAATGAGCCCCACGACTTTCTTTCCTATTCAAAGCTGAATCAATACTTGCTATTGATTGTAGTAAAAGATTTTGTAATTCATAAGCTTCAATCATTTCAGTATTCCAAACGGTCGTTTTGTCATTAATTTTAATTTTTTCAAAATCATCTAATAGTAAACTTAGTTTTTTCCTACCTTGATCCATTAATTCACCTGATCTGTAAACAGGACAAAAATTCTGCATTATTTCTTGCATTTTAAGTCTTATTTTTGAAATTGACTTGTTACCTGTGGAATTTCTAATTTTTTCAAATCTACTTAAAATTTCAGAATAAAAAGATTCTTTTATAATTTTATTTTTTTTGTTTGGTTTTAATATTTCTTTGCATCTATTAGCAGCTGATTTACCAAAAACAACAAGATCCAATAAAGAATTTGAACCAAGTCGATTAGCACCATGAACAGAAACACAAGCAGCTTCCCCTACAGACATTAAACCAGATATTATTTTATCAGTGCCTTTTTTTGAAATATCAAGCACTTCCCCATGAATATTAGTTGGAATTCCCCCCATATTATAGTGAACAGTTGGTTGTACAGGAATTGGTTCTTTTTTGACATTAACACCAGCAAATATTTTTGCAGATTCAGTAATACCTGGAAGTCTTTCCTCTAGAACTTTGTGATCCAAATGACTTAGATTAAGGTGAATATGATCTTTTTTAGGTCCACAACCACGTCCTTCCATGATTTCGGTTGTCATTGATCTTGAAACAACATCCCTGCTAGCCAAATCTTTGGCAGAAGGTGCATACCTCTCCATAAATCTCTCTCCGGTTGAATTTGTTAAGTATCCTCCTTCACCTCTTGCACCCTCTGTAATTAATACACCCACTCCGTAAATACCTGTGGGATGAAACTGTGTAAATTCCATGTCTTGTAATGGTAGACCTGCTCTTAAAACCATACCACCCCCATCACCTGTACAAGTATGAGCAGATGTGCAGGAGAAGTAAGCTCGACCATATCCACCCGTTGCAAGAATAACCATTTTAGAGGAAAAAAGATAAAACTTTCCGTCGTGAAGATTAATTGCAAGAACACCACAACATTCTTTTTTTTCGTTCATAATTAGATCAATTACAAAATATTCTATAAAAAACTCAGCATCATTAGACAGTGATTGTTGGTAAAGAGTATGAAGCATAGCATGTCCAGTTCTATCAGCAGCGGCGCAAGTTCTCTGAGCAGTTCCTTCTCCAAAATGGGTTGTCATACCTCCAAAAGGACGCTGATAAATTTTGCCATCTTCTGTCCTTGAGAATGGAACACCATAATGTTCCAATTCAATTACTGCTTGAGGAGCTTCTTTGCACATAAATGCAATCGCATCTTGGTCTCCTAACCAATCAGATCCCTTTACCGTGTCATACATATGCCATTTCCAGTCATCTTCACCCATGTTACCTAATGCTGCACTTATTCCTCCTTGTGCAGCAACAGTATGACTTCTTGTTGGAAATACTTTGGAAATACATGCAGTCTTCAAATTTGCAGAGGCACAACCCATTACAGCTCTAAGGCCAGCCCCACCAGCACCTACCACAACCACATCAAAATTTAATTTAACTAAATCATTCATAATAAGTGAATTTAAGAAATTGAAATTATACTTAATAATACTGTTATATAAATAATTACGAATAAGCTATTTTTCAAAATTATTATCATTTTTTTGTTGTTTTCCTCATGAATGTAGTCGTCGATGATTGAGTTAAGACCGATGTTAGAATGTAAAATAATACTTGAAAATAAAATTAAAAATAGGATTGAATTAGCCTTAATTGAGAACCAATTAGAAATTTCAAAAAAATTATTTAAAGAAATATCTCGCAAAGAATACAAAAAATAAACAAACAATATTAAAAAAATTATTGCAAATACCTTTTGAAGAACCCAGTTTACGGAGTAATTAATTTTCATTAAAACAATCCAAAGTTGATAATCAAAAATACAGAAAATGATATTGCTATTAAAACAATAATTAAACCAAAAATTGATGATGATATATTATCTAAAAAAAAACCAAAATCCCAAAATATATGCCTGATTCCATTTAATGCATGGTAAGTTAACCCGAAAATACCTAGTGAAATTATTATCTTAACAATAAAAGCATTTGAAATTAATAAAAAAAAATCATAGTAAGTCTCTCCTAGAGCTATTGCTAATACCCATAAAGCAACCAAAATAATTATAAAATTTAGACAAAATCCTGTGATTCTGTGAGCGATTGACAAAACGGAAGTTAACTGAGGTTTGTAAATTTGTAGATGAGGTGAAGTAGGTAAATCTGTTTTTTTCATGATTGATTCACTGGTATTAATACAGAATACACAATGTCTAAAACAATATTTTCATTAAGTTCTTTTGGGTTTGGAAAAATCATGTTTGAATTATTTTTCGAGGCTAGAGTTCTTATTTTTAAAGTACCTATTTTATCATTAATTTTTTCTTTTTCCAAAATTTTTGACCAAGCGTAAATTGTGTCTCCTGAAAATGTCGGAGATGAATGTTTGCCAGAATGAATGGCAATTATTTTAAAAGCATTGGCAAGCCCATTACAACTTATTGCTCTCGCCAAAGAGATTATATATCCACCATAAATTATTCTTTTGCCAAATCGTCCATCTTTCTCAATATGATGATTGAAATGGACTCTTGCGTTGTTTTGATACAATCTTGTAGCTAATTGATGCTCTGCCTCCTCAATAGTTTGTCCATCAAGATGATGAATTTCTTCATTAACTTGATAATCATCAAAAAAACTATTACTCCCAGTTATTTCTGTTGACCAGTTTTTTATGTTGAGTGATTTAGGTATCTCAAATTGTTTTGTTTCAACTTTTTCTGGCAAGTTAGGAATAGTATCTTTGAATGATTCAATAATTCCGGTTTTTTTTTTTCTCATCATTAACCATCTATTGTATGACAGTACAATTTCATCATTTTGGTTTTTACCAATCGACTCAACATAAACGGTTCCTGTCTTTCCATTTGAATTCTGTTTCAACCCTACTATTTTTGAACTTGCTGTAACGGTGTCACCAACAAAAACAGATTTAGAAAACTTTACACCTGCATATCCAAGATTAGCTATAGCATTTAGTGACAAGTCTGGGACTGTTCTACCAAAAACCATATGAAAAACCAAAATATCATCCAAAGGTTGTCTTTCAAAACCAAGATTTTCTGCATATTCCTTTGAGTAATTTAATGCAAACCTACTACCTGTGGTAGCTAGATACAACGATACATCTCCACTAGTAATTGTTCTTGGAACACTATGATTAATAACTTCACCAAGTTTATAATCCTCAAAATATCTACTCTTAAAGTTTTTGCTCATTATAAATATTTTTTTATTAAAAGTTCTCCAATTTGAACAGAATTAAGTGCTGCACCTTTTCTCAAATTATCAGACACTATCCAAAGACAGACTTTATTCTTATCTCTAACTCTTAATCGACTAATAAAAACATCATCTTCTCCAGCAGATTCATCAGGTGTAACATAACCACCATCTATTTGTTTGTCTACTATACTTAACCCTGAGGATTTTTTAATTTTGCCAATTAATTTTTTTAAATCTATTTTTTTTTTTGTTTCAACATAGACTGATTCTGAATGTCCAACAAAAACAGGAACCCTTACGCAAGTGGCAAATATCTCAATAGTTGAGTTAAAAATCTTTTGTGTTTCATCGATCATTTTTTTTTCTTCTTTTGTATCACCATTTTCAATAAAACTATCAATTTGAGGGATTAAATTAAAAGCAATTTTTTTTGGAAAAAAATTTGGTACTAAAGGCTTGTTTTTGTAAACGTCAAGTGTTTGATAAAATAATTCGTCCATAGCAACTTTTCCAGCACCTGATGTAGATTGATATGTGGATACAACAATTTTTTTTATTTCAAAAAGATCATGAATCGGTTTTAAGGCTAAAACCATTTGAATTGTTGAGCAATTAGGATTGGAAATAATTTTTTTCTTTTTATATAAACCTAAATCTTTTTCATTTACTTCTGGAACAATTAGTGGAACATCTTTTTGCATTCTAAAATAAGAGGTATTATCAATAACGATTGCTCCAGATTTAGTTGCTTTTAGAACAAATTTTTCAGAAATTTTAGATCCAGCTGACGAAAGAACTATATCTATATTTTTAAAATCAAAATTCTCTAAGTTTTGAGATATTATTTCTTTATCATTGCCATAAGTTATTTTTTGTCCCTCAGATTTTGGCGAAGCAACAGCAAAAATGTTCTTGTAAGGAAAATTTCTAGAATCTAAAATGTTAAGGATTTCTCTTCCAACATTTCCAGTTGCACCAACTACTGCAATATTATATTTTTTCATTATTAAGTTCCTCTAAAACTAAATCGCCCATTTCACCAGTTGAAACAACCTTGTTCTTTTTAGAATGAATATCTCTTGTTCTATAACCTTTTTTTAGAATAGAATTTATAACTTTATTAATCAAAATATAAATATTGTTACTTTCAAATGAATATTTAAACATCATTGCCAGGCTTAATATCATTGCCAAAGGGTTGGCGACTCCCTTACCAGCTATATCTGGTGCAGACCCATGAACGGGTTCATACATTGCGTTGCATATTCCGTCATTTTTTTTTCCAACAGAAGCGGATGGAAGCATCCCTAAAGATCCAGTTAACATTGAAGCACAATCTGACAGAATATCACCAAACATGTTTGTTGTTACTATAACATCAAACTGTTGAGGATTTCTTACCAATTGCATTGACGCGTTATCAACGTACATGTGCGTTAACTCAACATCTGGATAATTTTTAGATACTTGATTAACTACATCTCGCCATAATTCTGTTGATTCAAGAACGTTGGCCTTATCAACTGAGCACAATTTTTTTGACCTAGCCATTGCTGATTGAAACGCTATTTCTGCAATCCTCTCGATTTCTTTTGTTGTGTATACAAGGGTGTTATAGCCTTTAAAATTATTTTTAGATATTTTTTTAACTCCTCTTGGTTCACCAAAATAAATACCTCCTGTAAGTTCTCTAATAATTAACATATCTAGCCCTTTAATAATTTCTGGTTTTAAACTTGATGATTCAATTAATGAATCAAAAACAATTGCTGGTCTAAAATTTGCGAAAAGATCTAAATCTTTTCTAATTTTTAGCAAACCTCTTTCAGGTCTAATTTTGAATGGAAGATTTTCCCATTTAGGTCCTCCAACAGCTCCCAAAAGAATAGCTTCTGTTTTACTAATTTTTTTTAAAGTTTCTTCTGACAGAGGTGTATTATATTTATCAATAGATTCTCCTCCTACTAAACCCTCAATCAATTCGATGTTGAATTTAGTATTATTATCTATCCAATTAAATATTTTTTTAGACTCTTTAGAAATTTCCTTTCCAATCCCATCCCCAGGCAAGAGAGCGATGCTGATGTTAGTTTTTTTTTTCATAAATAGGGTATAACCATTCTTTAATTTGTTTTTTTTCAAAATTTAAAATTTTTGTTTCTTCTTTGAGAGTCAAATCAATATCATCCCAACCATTTAAAAGGCATTTTTTTTTATAAGGATCAATTTCGAAATTAATGTTAATTTGGTTACTATTTATTACTTGATCACGTAAATCTACATTTAGGATGTGATTGCCAGAATTAACTTGCTTAACTAAATCTTCGATTTTTTCATTAGGTAAAATTATAGGTAGTATCCCATTCTTAAAACAATTATTGAAAAATATATCAGCAAAACTTTTAGCTATAATTACCTTAATACCAAAATCCAGCAATGCCCAAGGGGCATGTTCTCTGGAAGAACCGCACCCGAAGTTTTCGTATGAAATAATGATTTTTGAGTTTTTAAATGGTTTTCGATTTAGAATAAATTCTTTATTTAAGTCTCCTTTTTCATCAAATCTCATTTCGTAGAATAGCCCTTCACCTAGACCATCCCTTTTTATTGTTTTTAAAAATTGTTTAGGAATTATCATATCTGTGTCAATGTTTGACAATTCAAGTAACGCTGCAATTCCTTTAACTGATATGAACTTATCCATTTTAAATCTTTCTTACGTCAAAAAGTTTACCTTTTATAGCTGCGGCTGCCGCCATTTCAGGACTGAGGAGGTGAGTTCTTCCTCCTCTTCCTTGACGTCCTTCAAAGTTTCGATTAGATGTGGAGGCGCACCTTTCCTTTGGGCTAAGTTTATCTGCATTCATTGCAAGACACATTGAACACCCTGGTTCTCTCCATTCAAAACCTGAATCTATGAAAATTCTATGCAATCCTTCTTCTTCAGCTTGCTTTTTAACTAAACCGGAACCAGGCACTACAAAGGCTTTAATTTTGTTATTAATTTTTTTATTTTTAAGAATATTTGCTGCCTTTCTCAAATCTTCAATTCTACCATTTGTACATGAACCTATAAAAACTGTGTCAATTAAAATATCTGACATTAACTGGCCTGGAGTGAGTCCCATATAATCCAGAGATCTTATTACAGATTTTTTTTTTTCATGATTAGTAAAAGTATTTGGATCAGGAACTTTTGAATTTATTGTTACAACATCCTCTGGACTTGTCCCCCAGGTCACTTGTGGTTCAATCTCTGATGCATTAATTATTAGAGTTTTATCATAAAATGCACCATCATCACTATTAAGGTTTTTCCAGTATTCGACTGCTTTATCCCAATTACCATCCTTTGGCGACAATGGTTTATTTTTAAGATAATTAAATGTTTTTTCGTCTGGGTTTATTAAACCAGCTCTTGCACCAGCTTCTATTGACATATTACAAATGGTCATTCTTTCTTCAATAGATAAATCTTCAATAACTTTCCCTGAGTACTCAAAAACGTAACCAGTACCCCCAGCTGTTCCAATTTTTCCAATAAGATGAAGAATTATATCTTTAGATGAAATTCCATTTCCAACTTTTCCCTCAAATTTAACTAAATAATTTTTAGCAGGTTTTGTTAATAAAGTTTGGGTTGACAGAACGTGTTCTACCTCTGAAGTCCCAATACCAAATGCTAATGAACCAAATGCACCGTGAGTAGAAGTGTGAGAGTCACCACATACTAGGGTAGTTCCTGGCAATGTAAAGCCTTGTTCTGGACCAATAATATGAACAATTCCCTGTCTAATATCATCAATTGAAAAAAAAGGTATATCAAAATCTCTACAATTTTTAATTAATGTTTCCACTTGAATTCTTGACTCTAAATCTTCAATTCCAAGTTGCCTATTGGTAGTTGGAACATTATGGTCTGGTACCGCAAGTGTTAATTTAGGTTGCCGAACTTTTCTATTATTTTTTCTTAGTCCCTCAAAAGCTTGAGGACTTGTTACCTCATGAACTAAATGCCTATCAATGTATATAAGACATTCGCCACTTGAGTTTTTCTCTATAACATGGCTATTCCAAATTTTATCAAAAATTGTTTGAGGTCTCATAGTTACTGTTTCGAAAACTACTGTTTTTCTTCAGACTTCGAAGGTTTAACCTTGACTGAATCCTCCTGGAAATTTTTTTTACTAGTTGCCTCAACTGACTCAACCAATTTTGATTCAGTTTCATTTTGCTTAATTTTTTCATTATTCTTCTCTGCATCATTACTAAAAGTATTTTTTTCACTAATCCTAGCAGATTTTCCACTCCTACTCCTCAAATAATAAAGTTTAGAACGACGAACATTTCCTTGTTTAGATAATTCAATTTTATTAATTTGTGGGGAAAACAATGGAAGAACTCTTTCTATACCTTCTCCATAAGATATTTTTCTGATAGTAAACGAAGAATTAATCCCTGCATTTTTTTTTGCAATACAAACACCCTCAAAAACTTGAATTCGCTCCTTTTCTCCTTCTTTTACTTTTAGGTGTACTTTTAGAGTATCGCCAGGATTGAATTTTGGATGAGACTTTTCAATCATTAATTGTTCAATTTGGTTCTTCTCATATTTCTCTAAAATATTAATCATAACTTCCTCTTTTTCTCTTCCATAAATAATTTATACAAATCAGGCCTTATCTTTTTAGTTTTTTCTAGAGAATTTTGCAATCTCCAATCTGAAATTTTTTTGTGGTTTCCACTTAATAAAACATCAGGTACTTTAACGTTCTTCCATTCATAAGGTTTAGTGTACTGAGCATATTCGAGTAAATGGTTATCAAAACTCTCAGAACATAAACTTTTACTATTACCTAATACTTCAGGAATCAATCTGACGCAAGCATCAATTAAAATAAAAGCACCAAGTTCACCTCCAGAAATAATATAATCTCCTAAAGACAATTGCTCAATTTTATTGTAATCAAGGAACCTTTGATCAAATCCCTCGTATCTTCCACAAATTAATATAATTTCGTCATATTTAAGAAGACTCTTAAACAATTTTTGATTAACTTTTTTTCCTGACGGTGAAAAACAAAAAATTCTCCTGGACTTGCTTTTAACTTGGTTAACAAAATCAAGAGAACTTTGAAGAACGTCGGGTTTCATAATCATTCCAGCTCCCCCTCCAAATGGTTTGTCATCAACAGTCTTGGATTTATTATCAGAAAAATCTCTTATATTGATTGGAGAAACTTCAAAAATTTTTTTTTTCAGAGCCTTTCCGACTAAAGAGTGATTTAATGGGCCTGGAAACATTTCAGGAAACAGAGTTAAAACTTTAAATTTCATAATAATTTTCGTTTAAAAGAATTTGTTTTTTTTCTAAGTTAATATCAAGAATATGGTCAAAGTTAAATGGCACAAGTAATTCTTTTTTTTTACATTTGATTTCCAGATATTCTCCAGCTCCATGAGAATAAACATTAAGAACATGACCAACAATTTTATTATTTATTAAAACCTTCATATTCTCTAGATCCTTAAAATAGAACTGATCTTGAGATAATTTAGGAAGGTTTTCTCTTTTTATAAATATATATTCCCCAACATATTTCTTTGCTTCTTCAACAGTTTCAACACCATTAATCTTTGCAGAAATCATTTTATTACTTACTTCAAATTCCATGAGAATTTTTTCATTATTTTTTAGTAAGAGGTTTTTGTATTTTTTTATGTCTGTTGGGTTAGAGAAGAAGCTGTGAATTGATATCTTTCCTTTTAAACCTCTAGTTTTACCGAATTTAGCTACTATGAGAATATTTCTGTTTTTGATATTTTTCTTCCTTAGAAATTAGTTATCACTCATTTTTGTATTATTTTGGAGGGTTTTTTTCTGCAGTTGATTCTTTTTTTTCAGTTTTAGATTGAGAATTAGTATTAGCCGATTTATCTATAGGTTGTTGAGATTCAGTCACGTTAGGTTTGTCAGCAACTGTTCCAGGTACTGCTTCTGATGTTTTATCTGGTGTAGGTTGAGATGGCGTTTCAGCCGGTTTATCAGAAGTAACTGGATCAGATGCGGCCTCCGCTGGTTTATCTGTTGAGGGTTGAGAGGGCGTTTCAGCTGATTTATCAGCAACTGTTTCAGATACTGCTTCTGCTGGTTTATCTGCTGAGGGTTGAGAGGGCGTTTCAGCTGATTTATCAGCAACTGTTTCAGATACTGCTTCTGCTGGTTTATCTGCTGTGGGTTGAGAAGATGACTCTGTTGCTTTTTGCATTTCTTTTTTAGCTTTATCTTTATCTTCTTTCGCTTTTATTTTTTCAAGTGTTTTTTTCCTTGGCTTATCTTGTTTTGTTTGTTTTTGAATCGTTGGCATTTCAGCTAGTTTTTCTTTGGCAAGAAATTTTTGAACTCTCTCTGTTGGTTTGGCTCCAACTGACAACCAGTATTTTATTCTTTCATTATTAAGCTTTATCCTTTCAGGATCATCTTTATTTTTCATAGGGTTGTATGTACCTAACCTCTCTAGAAACTTTCCATCTCTGGGTGAACGAATGTCTGCAGCAACAATTCTGTAAAAAGGTCTTTTTTTTGACCCTCCTCTTGATAACCTTAAAGCTACTCCCATTTTAAAATCCTTTCATTAAATCAATTTATTTTTATTTATCAAAGCGTTCATATCATTCATTTGACCTGTCTTCATCAAATTTTCTATTTCTTTGTTTTTACCTACTTTTTTCATCATTTGACTCATTTTCTTAAATTGTTTTAGTAATTTATTTATATCCTGTACAGATGTTCCTGATCCTTTTGAAATTCTGATCTTTCTCGAAGCTTTGACAAGGTCAGGAAAGACACGCTCTTTTCTCGTCATTGAGCTAATTATAGCCTTTTGTTTTTTAAAAATATCATTATTCTCAAGTGATTGTTCAACTTTGTCCTTAAGGTTTGCCATACCAGGTAAATATTTCAACAGACTCTGTACTCCTCCCATATTTGTTATTTGATCTAACTGTTTGGAATAATCAGTCAGAGTAAATTTACCCTTTAAAATCTTTGATTGAAGTTTTTTAGCATCCTCTTGATCGATTTGTTCAGAAGCTTTTTCAACAAGCGAAACGACATCACCCATTCCTAAAATTCTATTGGCTATTCTATCAGGGTGGAAAATTTCTAAATCATCAATTTTCTCCCCTACACCTATGAACTTAATTGGTTTATTTGAAATCTCTTTCATTGAAAGGGCTGCTCCGCCCCTACCATCACCGTCAACCCTAGTGAGAATGATACCGGTTAAATTTATAACTTCTGAAAAATTCTTTGCAGTATTGACTGCATCTTGTCCTGACATTGCATCGGCAACAAGAAAAATTTCAGTAAATTTAAGCTTTGTGGAAATTTCTTTTATCTCATTCATCATTTTTTTATCGATATGGTTTCTTCCTGCACTATCAAGAATTAGAACTTCTGATTCATTTTTAACTGCTTCTTCAAAAGCTAACTGTGCGATTTCAAGAGGCTTTTTGTTTGTTTGAATTTCCAGAACTTGTAAATTATTATTTTTAGCTAGTGAGTCTAATTGCTCTTGAGCGGCAGGTCGATAAATATCTAATGAGGCCATCATAACTTTTTTATTTTTAAATTTATTTATCCATCTAGCCATTTTAGCAGTGGTAGTTGTTTTTCCTGATCCTTGAAGTCCAACCATCATTATAACAGCAGGTGGCTTTGCGCTGAGATTAATTTCACTGTTTTCACCACTTAAAATGTTTATTAATTCATCATGAACAATTTTAACAACCATCTGAGCAGGAGAGACACTTCTTATAACCTCTTTACCAAGAGATTTAGTTCTAACTTTTTCAATAAAATCTTTAGCTACAGATATTGATACGTCAGACTCTAATAAAGCTACTCTGATTTCTCTTAAAGCCTCATTAAGCGTATTCTCATCAATAATTCCCTTACCTTTTAGCTTGTCAAAGATACCCGAAATTTTTTTTGTTAAATTCTCAAACATAATTGTATAAAGTTTACAAACAAAAAAAGTCAGTGCACGAAACTCGTGGACTGACTGAAACTTGTTGTGTTTATAACAAAAAAAGATACTTTCTAAAAGTAATTTATTAAATTTTATGAGATTAAAAGAATTTACAAAAATGCATGGCTTGGGCAACGATTTTCTAATTTTTCCTTGGAATGAAGTGCTACCAAAAAAAAATCTGATTCAAGCTCTAAGTTCTAGAAAAGAAGGTATAGGATGTGATTTAATTGTTTTTCTTAAAAAGCTCCAAAACAATTTAGCTGATTATAGAGCATTTTTTATAAATTCTGATGGTTCTAAGGCAGAAATTTGTGGAAATGCCCTGCGATGTATCGGGAAGTATCACTTTGAGAAGGAAAAAATCAAAAATTGCTTAGTAGAAACTGATGCCGGATTGATTGATGTTGAATTCAATAAAAATAATTCAATAAGTGTTGATATAGGAGTGCCAAAATTTGGATGGAAAGATATTCCACTTTCAAGAGAACTAGATTGCTTTGACCTTAGTTTTAATCTTGATTATCTTAAAAATGGTTTTGCATTGAATGTTGGTAACCCACATTTAATATTCGTTGTTGAAAATCTTGATAAAAAAAAACTTCTTTCTGATTCTAAGTCTATTTTAGAAAGTAAGTTTTTTCCAGATGGAGTAAATATTTCAACAGCAGTAATCAACAAAACAAATGAAATCTCAGTTTTAACAAATGAGAGAGGTGTTGGTATCACCGAAGCTTGCGGAACCGCAGCTTGCGCTAGCGTCGTTGCAGGAAATAAAATGAAATTATTAGAAAAAAAAGTTTTAGTAAAAATGACAGGTGGATCATTAACAGTTGAAATTACAACTAACAATCATATTTTTATGACTGGTAATGCAGCAAAAGTTTTTGAAGGAAAAATTGATATGGATAGTATGGCCAATGAATAATAAAAAACCACCCAAAGTCATAAATCTAGGCTGTAGATTAAATTTTTTTGAGTCTGAAATTATCGAAGGTATTTTAAATAAAGGTGGTCATGAAAAAAAAATTGTAGTGAATACATGTGCTGTGACTAATAGCGCCGTCCACAAATCTATTCAAGAGGTAAAAAAATTGGCCAAAACTTTCCCAAGTAAAGAAATTGTTGTAACAGGTTGTGCAAGTCAAGTTAATAAAGATTTATTTAATGACCTTAAAAACGTCTCAATGATTATTGATAATAAGTTTAAAACTCTTGATAGAGCGTATGACAAGTCGTGGGATGTTAATAAGGAAGTGAAAAGGTATCAATTTCCAAAATTATCTTTTTTGAATTTAAAAAGAACACGTGCAACTGTTCAAATACAGCAAGGATGTAATCATAGATGTACTTTCTGCATAATTCCATATGGAAGGGGAGATTCTTTTAGTTTGCCACTAGGGGAGATTTCAAAAAGAGTAGACCAAGTTTTAGGAAAAGGTTTTACTGAAATAGTACTCACTGGAGTAGATCTTACTTCATATGGTGATGATCTTCCAGGCAAACCTAAATTAGGTTCTATGCTCAAAAAAATATTTAAACTTCATCCTAATTTAAAAAGACTCAGATTATCATCAATTGATCCAGCTGAAATTGACAATGATTTGTTAGAATTAATAAAATTTGAAAAAAGATTAATGCCTCATATTCATTTATCTGTCCAATCAGGCGACAATCTAATTTTAAAAAGAATGAAACGAAGACATAATAGAGAGAAGGTAATTGAGATCTGTAGAGAAATATCAGACCAGAGAAATGAAGTTACTTTTGGAGCGGACTTTATTGTAGGTTTTCCTACAGAAAGCGATATAAACTTCCAGAATACGTTGGACTTAATAAGTATTTGTAAGTTTAATAATATTCATATATTTCCTTTCTCACCAAAAAATGGAACTCCTGCTTCAAGAATGCCATTATTAGATAGAGAAATAATTAACATAAGAGCAAATCAAGCTAGAAAACATTCAGAAAATATACTAGAAAATTTAATGAACCAAAAATTATTAAAAAAAGAAAAAATTCTTTTTGAAAACTTTAAAACTAGTTACACAGATACCTTTTATAAAGTAAGTCTAGACCCAAAAAATAATTCTAATAAAAAGCCTGGGCTTGTATATGAAGTAAAGTTAAAGTCTCAAGTGAATGGTAAATTTCTAGCCGAGTTTTAATATGGTTTTGGGTTGGTTAAAAAAACTTACATCAGGTCTCTCTAAGTCGTCTGAAAAAATTACCGATGGAATTAAAAAAGTCATCAAAGGTAAAAAAATTGATGAAGCTACACTTAATGAATTAGAAGAATTACTGATTTCCTCTGATCTGGGAGTCTCTTTTTCGTCACAAGTTATTGAAGATCTAAAAAAATCTAAACTTATTGAACCGACAACGGAAAAAGTCAAAAGCATTATTCAAAAAAAAATAGATAATCTTTTAGCTCCCTTGGAAAAAGAAATTAAAATTAATCATAGTCCCTTTATTTTGTTAGTTGTAGGTGTTAATGGTGTTGGAAAAACAGCAACGGTTGGGAAAATAGCTCACAAATACACTAGTCAAAAAAAAAAAGTGGGAGTGGTTGCTGCAGACACATTTAGAGCAGCAGCTTCAGAACAGCTAAAGATATGGTCAGAAAAAACTAAATCTGATTTTTTTTCCGCCAAAGAGTTCTCAGACCCAGCAGCTCTTGCTTATGAATCAATCGAAGAGGCAATAAAAAAAAAAATTGATTTATTAATAATTGATACTGCTGGAAGGCTTCATAACAAAACTGACTTGATGAATCAATTGTCAAAAATCATAAGAGTTATAAAAAAGATTGATGATTCATATCCTCATCAAATAACATTAGTTCTAGATGGTAATATTGGTCAGAATTCAATCAGACAAGCTGAGGTTTTTAGAGAAATTTGTTCGATTGATAGTTTGATAGTTACCAAATTAGATGGAACTGCGAAGGGGGGAGTTTTAGTTCCAATAGCTGAACTTTTAAAAATTCCAATTATATCACTTGGAACTGGTGAAAAGAAAGAAGACTTGATTGATTTTAAAGCAAAGGAATTTTCTAAAGCTCTTCTGGGATTAGATTAAATTTTTTTTTTTATTTTATATACTACCAACTCTGCTAAATTGTAATAATCAAGATGGACAACGAAAATTTTAGAAAACTTCATGGCTTTTTTATTGAAGACTTAAAAGTTGGTCAAAAAGATGAAATTAAAAGAAAAATTATTGAAGACGATATTAACAATTTTTCATTGTTAACCGGTGATGATAATCCAGTTCATACGAATCCAGATTTTGCTAAAAAAACTATTTTTAAACAAAAAGTTGCACATGGATTTCTTTCTGCAAGTTTAATTTCGACTGTTATTGCAACTAAATTACCAGGACCAGGAAGTATTTACCTCAGTCAAAGTTTAAAATTTCTTGGTCCAGTATTTGTTAATGATTTTATAGTAGTAAGGGTGACAGTAGAATTAATTAACCTTGAAAAAAAAAGAGTAACCTTGCTCACGGAGTGCTTTAAATCAGAAAATAAAATTCTTTCTGGGGAAGCCGTTGTTTTAGTTAATTCAAAAAAAGATTATTAAAAATGAAAATTTTTCGATCTTTTTTAATTCCAAAAAATTTTAAACAATCCGTTTTGGCAATCGGTAACTTTGATGGTTTGCATTTAGGACATAGGAAGGTTATAGACACAGCAAAAAAAATTGCTATAAAATTTGAAAAAAGAGTTGGAGTAATGACTTTTGAACCTCATCCAAAATGTTTTTTTGGAAAAAGGTTTAATTTTTTTAGACTTACACCTTTCAGAATGAAATATGAACTCCTTAAAGAATTAAAAATAGATTTCTTATTAAATATAAAATTTGATAAAAAAATCATGCAACTTTCGGCGAAGGATTTTATTGAAAAAATTTTAATTACTGATCTCAATATCAATCATGTTGTTACAGGTTTTGATTTTGTTTTTGGTAATAAACAAACCGGCAATGTAAGCCTTCTTAAAGAATATTGCAGACTTTCCAAAAAACTGAATTTTACCGAAATAGCTGAAGAGAAAATAAACGGATCAGAGATTTCATCATCGCTTACCAGAGAATTTTTACGTAATGGAGAAATTGAAAAGGCAAATTTAATATTATCAAGGAAATGGTCAATAATTTCCAATGTTTTTCATGGAGAAAAAAAAGCAAGACAGATTGGTTATAGAACTGCAAATTTAAAAATAAACTCTTATTGTGACATTCGTTATGGAGTTTATGCGGTAGAAATTGAATTTCCAGCAAATAAATCAGCAGGAAAATATGTTGGAATAGCCAACTACGGGGTCAAGCCCACGTTTGATAAAAATGAACCAATATTGGAAGTTCACATTTTTAATTTCTCTGAAAATATATATGGAAAAAAAGTTAAAATAAATTTTTTAAAATTTATTAGAGAAGAAAAAAAATTTGAATCAGTTGAGAAATTAAAAGATCAAATTATAAAAGATATCAACTTGGTAAAAAAAAATGAATTTTTCTGAAACAATCAATCTTCCAAAAACGAATTTTTCAATGAAAGCTAATTTATCTGTCACTGAAAATGATTGGATAAAATTTTGGGAAGAGGAAAAAATTTATGAACAAATTAAAAAAAAAAACTCAAAGTTTTCAAAGTATGTTTTACATGATGGTCCACCTTATGCCAACGGAGATCTTCATCTGGGTCATGCTCTAAATAAAATTTTAAAAGATATAATTTGCAGAATCAAATTTCTTGATAAATTTGACGTTGATTACATTCCTGGATGGGATTGTCATGGCCTCCCCATAGAATGGAAAATTGAGGAAGAATTTAAAAAAAAAGGGATTGAAAAAAATAATGTTGAATTAGATACCTTTAGGAGTAGATGTAGAGAGTTTGCAGGGCATTGGGTAAATGAACAAAAAAAGCAATTCAAAAGATTTGGTTTGTTTACTAACTGGCAAGAAATTTATTTGACTATGAAAAAAAAGTCGCAACTTAAAATAGTTGAAGAACTTTTAAAATTTTTTGAATCTGGAGATTTGTATCTAGGTTTTAAACCTGTAATGTGGTCGGTAATTGAACAAACTGCTTTGGCAGAGGCAGAAATTGAATATCATGATAAAGTTTCAAAATCGATCTATGTTAAGTTTCCTATAATTAATAGAAGAAATTCTTCAATAATAATTTGGACTACAACCCCTTGGACCATTCCTTGTAACAAAGCAATAGCATACTCAAAAAAAATAAACTACAAAACTCTTGAGTTTACAAAAAAAATTAGTGAACTTAATGTTGATAAAGATGAGATAATAATCATATCATCAGATCTAATAGATGATTTCGTAAAAAAGCATTCAATCGATGACTATAAAATTCTTGGTGATATTCCTCACAATGAAATTGATAGTTTCATTTGTAGCCATCCACTAAAAGATAGAGGTTTTGATTATCAGGTTAGATTACATCCAAGCGATCATGTGACAAATGAAACTGGAACAGGTTTTGTTCATATAGCTCCAAATCATGGTGTAGAGGACTTTGAATTTGGAAAAAAATACGGATTAGGAAATGAGCCAACAATTGATTCTAGAGGCATCTATGAAAATAATATAGGTTTATTGAAAGGTACTCATATTTTTAAAGCTGATACTTTAGTAATTGATGAATTAAAAAAATTTTCCAACCTTATTAGTATTTCAGACTACAAGCATAGTTATCCTCATTCGTGGAGGTCAAAGGCACCATTAATTTACAGAGCAACTTCTCAATGGTTTATTTCTATGGATAAGAACAACTTAAGAAAAAAAGCAATAGATGCATTGTCTGAGGTAGAATGGGTTCCAAAAAATAGTATTAATAGAATCTCATCAATGATTAAAGATAGACCAGATTGGTGTGTTTCTCGACAAAGGAATTGGGGTGTTCCAATAACAATCTTTATAAATAAAAACTCTCAAGAACCATTGCTAGACGCTGAGGTAAATAAAAATATCCTTTCAAAACTCAAAAGTGAGGGAATAGATAGCTGGTTTAATTTAGAAAATGAAGTTTTTTTAACTAAAAATTATGATCCTAATGACTTTTTAAAAGTAGATTCTATTCTTGATGTTTGGTTTGATTCAGGCGCAAGTCATGCATTCGTATTGAAAGATAGAGATATTGAATGTGCAGATTTGTACCTTGAGGGTACAGACCAACACAGGGGATGGTTTCAAACATCATTGTTAGAGTCTTGTGGGTTGTATAATAAAAGTCCATACAAAACAGTTCTCACGCATGGTTTTGTAATTGATGAAAAAGGAAAAAAAATGTCAAAATCACTTGGTAATATAATTTCCCCTAAAGAGGTAATCGACAAATACGGTGCTGATATTCTTAGAATATGGGTTGCAAGTTCCAACTTTACAGAGGATGTAAGAATAAGTTTTGAAAATTTAAATAGACTTTCAGAAAGTTATAGGAAGATTAGAAACTCACTTAGATTCTTGTTAGGAAATCTTAATGGATGGGATATTGAAAAAAATTTCAAATTTGAAAAATTACCTAGTTTAGAAAAATATATACTTCATAGAGTTTTTAAAATTAATGATGAAATTAAGAAAATGTTTAATCAATATAATTTCAGCAAAGCATTCCAAACTATCCTTAATTTCTGTAATACTGAACTTTCCTCATTTTTTTTTGATATAAGAAAAGATTCGCTATACTGCGATAAAGTAGGTTCAGATGTAGTTAATTCAACAAAAACAGTGATGAGTATTCTCTTTGTCAATTTGATAAAATGGTTGTCTCCACTTATTCCCTTTACAACTGAAGAAGCTTGGCAAAGCTGGCGTTCAGATATTGATAAGAATGCAACAATTAGTTGTCATTTATTAAATTTTGAAAACTTGCCAAAGGAATGGGAAAATCAAGAAATTGAAAACAATTGGGGTAAAATCTTACAAATTAGAGATGCTTTTTTATTTTTTCTTGAAAAAAAAAGAAATACAAAAAAAATAAAGTCCTCAATGGAAGCTGATGTAAAGTTTTTTTTTAAAGATGAAAGTTTTCCTAAAATATTAAATTCCATAAATTTATCTGAAATTTTAATTTCTTCCTCTGCAGTAATATCTAACAAAATTGACGACCAATTTGAAGAATATTCTGAAAACAAGAATATATTAGTTAAAATTGAAAGTAGTGAGGGAAAAAAATGTCCAAGATGCTGGAAAGTTTTTTTAATTTCAACAAAACAAAAAGAACTTTGTGACAGATGTACTGAAGTTATTAATGAAATTAATTAAAATAATTAAAAAAGAAATAATAATTATCTGTATTTTTTTTTTTACAGTAATAATTGATCAAATTACAAAGTTTTATATCTATGAAAATAAATTTTATTTCTTGGAAGGGGTAAAACTTTATAGTTGGTTAAATTTAGTTTACGTTGAAAATCAGGGTATTAGTTTTGGAATTTTATCAGAATTGAATATTTCATTTTATTTAGGTATAATATCCACTTTAGTAAGTTTTTACATTTTTTATCTTATAAAAAAAAGTGATAAATCATCAGAGAAAATTGCTTTGTCTCTAATTTTAGGAGGGGCCATAGGTAATGGAATTGATAGAATCAAAGTTGGCTATGTTATTGATTTTATTGATGTTCATGTTGGTGAATTACATTGGCCCGTGTTTAATTTTGCCGATTCGTTTATTACAGTAGGTGGTGTATTATATTTTTGGCTAATATTTTTTAATAAAAATCACTAATATTTATATAATTACACTTTTCAAATACATAAACAAATGATATGAATAATATAGTTTGACATAACAAGATGTTTGTGTAAGAAAGAGTTAATAATACTATATATAGTACATAAATGTTTAAATTTAAAAATTTAGTAAAGATTTTACTATCTTTACCCATTATATCTGTAAGTTCCTGTACAACCATAGAATCTACAATGGATTCAACTTGGGATTCCATAACAGAAGCAGGAGACTATATATACGATTCTGTGAATTTTTGGGATGATGAAGAACCTGAACAAAGTGAAGCAATAATAATTGAGGAGGCAGTTGAAGTTCCAGATTTTGCCATTAGTGATCAACTCGCTCCTGACTCTTTTCAGCAACAACCAAATTTTTCTCAGCAACAACCAAATTTTAGCCAGCAAGCTCCAGTGCAACCATATTACGACCCAATATATAGAAGCCAAAGACAATACTATTATGTTGGACCAAATGGAACTCCAATGTTGGCTCCACCACCTCCGCCATTTCCACAATATTCTATTGACCAGGCTTCACCAGTTCTTCCATACTCCTATAATAATAATTACAATTATGGGTTAATGCCTCAGCAACCAATTTTAAATAATAAACCAATGGAACTACCTGTAAAACGTAAAAATTTGCCTGCTTTACTCTCTGAAGAGGAAGAAATGGAACTTTTTGGCATACAAAACAATTGTATTAGAGTTATAAAAGACTATGTAAATGGTGGGTATGTGTGTGATGATTTTGATTAAAAGACTAAAAGCACTATTTGTCATTTTTCCTATTTTTTTGTTTTCGTCATGTGAAACACTTGATGAGATGCTAGGTTTGGAAAAATCTGTTGTTGACGATAGTTTATTTTCGGAGACACCCGAATTAATACTTCCACCTGACTTCAATAAAGAGCCAAAATCTAAAACCGAACCAAATAATTTTGCTAGAGCAAATGACATTTCTAAAGGAAAATTTCAACCGATGGCCACTTATCCGACCGTTGACCCAAGGATAACAAATTTTTTCTCACCGAGAATTAATATGCAATCTTCGACATCCCCATCGGATTCTCTTGCAAGATTTAAACAAAATAAAAAGTTTACAATTGGAGAGTGGGTTTATAGTCAGTATGTAGATGGTTTCAAAAGAGGTAATATATATTATCGACCAATTTATGACAAAGGATATAATTTCTCGAGAAGATATATTCCTGGTGGAAATGTTGCAACCTTTTTGCCTCCTCAACAACAAATTAATAATTTTCAACCTTCACCTCCAATCTCAAACCCTTCTATCGATTCTTCTCGTGATGGATCTGAATTTGAGACCTTTGACCAATTGCCAGTTCTTGAATAAATGAAATTAGTTTTTCTAATTTTGTTTTGTTTCTTATCAACAGATATTTTAAGTGAAGAACAATCTGTTCCTAAACTGATAACTTTAAAAAATGGTATGAAGGTTGTGATTATTGAGAACAAACGTGCACCAGTAATTGCTCAAATGATTTGGTATAATTTTGGATCTGGAATTGAAGAAAAAGGAAAGAGTGGTTTAGCTCACTTTATGGAGCACTTAATGTTCAAAGGGACAAGAAAATTTCCTAATAGTTATTATTCAGATTATATTTCAAAAGTTGGAGGAAGTGAAAACGCATTTACTAGCTATGATTATACAGCATATTACCAAGTATTCCCTAAATCAGAATTAAAAAAAATGATCCAAATGGAAGCTGATAGAATGACAAATTTAACATTATCAAAAGAAAATGTGCAGATAGAGAAAAGCGTTATCCTTGAGGAAAGATTTCAAAGAATTGAGAGTGACCCGTCATCTAAACTTGATGAATCAATGAGATCAACTCTTTATCCAAATCATTATTATGGAAGACCAATAATTGGATGGAAACATGAAATAGAAAATTTGTCGTATGATGATGTAATAAATTTCTATGAGGAAAATTATAAACCCAAAAATGCAATTTTAGTCTTATCTGGCGATGTTGATTTTAAATTAGCGAAAAAATTGACAAAGAAATACTTTGGAAAAATTAAAACAAAAAAAGTAAAAGCAGTAGTTGAAACTAATGATCCAGATTTAGGAACTAATATTTTAGTCAAAATGAGTCATTCGACTGTCAAACAACCAATCTGGAAAAAATTCTACAGAACCTTTTCCTATAAAAGCGATTTAGAAAGCGCTATAGCATTAGATATTGGTCTAAAAATTATTGCTTCTGGAAGTTCTAGTTTGCTTTATAAAAATTTAGTAGAAGAAAAAAAAATCTTTACAGTCGTTGGTGGATATTATCAAGGACTTACTAAGGGTCAGGGGAGTATATATTTATATGCTATATCAAAAGCTTACATGAAGCCTGAAAAAATAGACGAAATAATAATGAATGAGATTAAAAATATTATTGATAATAAATTAAGTGAAAAAAGATTTAAAATTGAAAAGGATAAATATTTTTATGATACGATTTATAAAAGGGATGGGATATTAAATCCTGCACAAATTATAGGCGAGGCATTAACCATTGGTTTAAGTCTTGAGGACATAAATTTTTGGAATAAAAAAATACAAAAGGTAACTATTCAAGATGTAAAAAAATCCCTTGAGAAATTATATTTAAATAAAAATTTCGTGATCGGAGAATTGGTAAATTGAAATTAGTTTCTTTATTTATAATTTTTTTTTTAACGTTATCAAAAAACTTAAAATCAATAGAATTTCAGGCCCTAGAATCTGAAAAAGGAATTAAGTTTTGGCTAATAGAAGATAACTCCTTACCTTTGATAAGCCTAAGTTTTTTATTTAAGGGTGGATCGATATTAGACCCAGATGGTAACGAGGGTGTGACAAATTTAATGACCTCATTACTTGACGAGGGAACAGAGTCGTTCAGTTCATCGGAATTTAAGTTATCAATGAAAGAAAACGGTGTAAAATTATCTTTTTCAGCTAGCAAGGAAAAAATTAATGGTACTTTTCAAGTAGTAAGATCACAAATTCAAGAGGGTTTTTGGTTACTACAGGAATCTATTAATAAACCAACATTCCCGATCAATGAAATCAACAAGGTCAAATCCCAAATTGAAGCAAGTATAAAAATAGATGAATCGAATGTTTCAAACATAGCTTCCGATAAATTTAATGAATTTTTTTTTAAGGAAAAAAAGTTAAAAAAAAAAATAAAAGGTAATGTTGATTCTTTAAATAAAATCAAAAGGTCTGATATTATAAAAATTTATAAGAAGTCGATCACAAAAAACAACCTAGTAATAGGAATTTCTGGTCAAATCAATGCTGAACAAGCTAAAAAATATGTTGATTATGTATTTGGAAGCCTTCCAGTAAATGAAAAAAGATTGTCGGTAGATAATTTGTCAGAATTAAATAAGGGTACCAAAATTATTAAAATGGAAACACCACAAACCACAGTGGTGTTTGGCCAAAAGGGTGTAAGTAGAAAAAACAAAGATTATTTTGCAGCAAGAATAATAAACTATGTTTTAGGTGGAGGAGGTTTTCAGTCTAGGCTTTACAAGGAGATCAGAGAAAAAAAAGGATTAGTTTATTCTGTTTATTCATATTTATTACCTTTTGAGAAAACTGGAATTATTTTGGGTGGTTTTCAAACAAGAAATAAAACAGTAAATGAGACTATAGGCAAGGTTAAAGATGAATGGAAAAAAATAAAAAAAAATGGGATTTCAAAACAAGAACTAATTAATGCTAAAACATATTTTAAAGGTTCATTCTCAAGAAATTTTACAAGCACTCTTTCAATTGCTAACTTATTAATGGTTGTTCAGTATTATGATTTAGGTGAAAACTATTTTGTTAATAGAGATTTAATGATTGATAATATAAAATTAAACCATGTAAATAAGCTTGCTGATGAATTATTTAATAGCGATGAGTTGTTTTTTATGGTTGTTGGAAAACCTGAATAAATAAATTGTTTGAAAAATGTTTTTTACTCAAACTTCGTATAATTTAGAAAAATTTAAACCTAAACTTGGTTCAAAAAATTACCAATTAGCGAAAGATAAAATATTACAAGATATTAAGTTAAAATCCCACGGATTTATTCAGGATTTATTTGATGATAATTTAGAAGAAATTGAAAAAATTAAAAAAGATCTCGAAAAATTTGAACAATTGCTTTTTTTAGGAACGGGAGGATCAAGTCTTGGAGGTAAAACATTAGTATCAATAAAAAACAATTTTTTTGTTAGAGATAGATTTCCAAAGATACATTTTTTGGAAAATGTAGATGAACATTCAATTTATAATTTGGTTAAAAAAATCAATTTAAAAAAAACTGGAATTGTCGTGATTTCTAAGTCTGGAGAAACCATAGAAACAATCAGCCAGTTTTTTTTTATCAAACATTTTATGGAAAACATTAAAGATTACAAAAAAAGGTTTTTTATAATAACTGAGAAAAAAAAAAGTTCACTAAAGAATCTTCAAGAAACTTACAATTTTAATTTTTATGAACATAAAAAAAATATTGGTGGAAGGTTTTCTATTTTTTCTCTAGTTGGTCTGCTTCCAGGTTCATTGGCTGGTATAGATACTTTCAAGTTTAGGAAAGGTGGGATCAAATTTTTAGAATTTTTGACTAAAAATAATAATGCAATGTTTGATGAACTTTTTTTTACATCTTTCTCAATTATTTTATCATCAAAAAAAAATTGTAATATGTCTGTTTTTATGCCTTACATAGATAGACTTAAAAATTTTTCTTTATGGTATCGACAACTATGGGCAGAGAGTATAGGCAAAAATGGCTTTGGGTTAACCCCAGTCAATGCATTGGGGACTGTTGACCAACATAGTCAACTTCAACTTTATCTGGATGGACCTAAAGACAAATTTTTCACTATTATAGGAAAAAAAAATAAAAGTAAAAGTTTAGAACTCGATTGTAGATTTGCTAAATCTAAAAAGTTTCATCCCCTTCATGGCAAAACTTTAGAGCAATTGCTGATGGCTGAGATGAAAGCAACAATTGAGACTATTAAAAATAAAAAACTTCCTTTAAGGTATATTGAAGTTAATGAAATAGCTGAGATGGAACTTGGAGCTTTGGTAATGTTTTTCTTCATAGAGACTATATTTTGCTGTTATCTAATTAATGTAAACCCTTTCAATCAGCCTGCAGTTGAGGAGGGAAAAATTTTAACCAAAAAGTTTTTAGAAAATGAAAAAAATTAAGATTCTACCAGATGAAATTATTAATAGAATTGCTGCCGGAGAGGTTATTGATAGACCTTCCTCTGCAGTAAAGGAGCTTATTGAAAATAGTATTGATGCAAACTCAAAAAATATTTCTATGGTAATTAGAGGAGGGGGTAAGACAGAAATTATTGTTTCTGATGACGGTCAGGGAATAGTTGAGGACGATTTAAAGTTAGCAGTTACTAGACATGCCACATCAAAATTGGATCCAACGAAAATCAATTATATACCATTTTTAGGTTTTAGAGGTGAAGCCCTTCCTTCAATCGGTTCGGTGTCAGAGATGAAAATAAAATCAAACGTAAACAATAATCAAGATGGTAGAATGATCGAGATAATCTCAGGAAAAATAAAAAAAATTATACCCGTTAATCAAAAAAAAGGAACAACTGTTTCAATAAAGAACTTATTTTTTTCGACTCCGGCAAGACTAAAGTTTTTAAAAACTGATAATTACGAGTCATTACTAATTAAAAGAATTGTACAAAAATTAGCTTTATGTAACTATAAGATTAATTTTGAACTTACCATTAATAATAAGCTTGCTTTAAAAACAAAAAAAAGAGAAATTTTTAATGATCAAAAGATTCTTGAGAATAGAGTTGCCGACTTACTTGGTTTTGAATTTATTGAAAATTCAATTTTCGTTGAACAAAATATAGATAACTACAATTTTAAGGGCTTTCTTGGCATTCCAACTTTTAATCACTCTAATACAAATAATCAGTTTCTTTTTGTAAATGGTAGAGTGGTTCAAGATAAATCAATGAATGTGATTTTTAAATTAGCATACAGAGATTTTATGTCATACGACAGGTTTCCTCAACTAGTTCTTTTTATTGAATGCCCTGCCGAGGAGGTGGATGTTAATGCTCATCCCTCCAAGAATGAACTAAGATTTAGAAACCTTAATTATTTGCGATCAAAAATTCTAAATGTTTTTAAGCAAAATATTGCTAGTGCAGGACATTTAGCAAGTAGTTTAAATAGTGTCAAAGCAATAAAAAAGTTTACTAATCAAACAAACCAAAAAACTTTTTTACAATTGAAAGAAGAAAATTTTGTAGATCATTATTCAGAGAATAGGGAAAACTCAATAGAAACTGAACAAAATTATAAAAAATATGAAAATAACGAGCAAAAGATTTTTCCTCTTGGTTACGCTAAAAGTCAGTTTCATAAAACTTATATTATTTCAGAAACTGATGAAGGAATAATTATTACTGATCAACATGCAGCTCATGAGAGACTTGTTTATGAAAGATTAAAAAAAGATTTCTATGAAAAGAAGGTCAAAACTCAAATGTTACTTATTCCTGTTGTGATTGATCTTGATTCAACTACATTAAAAAATTTAGAGAAAAAACTTAATATAGTCGAAGAATATGGACTAAAACTGGAAATTTTTGGTAAAAATTCAATAATAGTTCGAGAACTTCCACATATTCTTACTAATTGTAACGTGAAAAAGCTAGTAACTGATCTAATAGAGGAATTGATAGAGACAAACGATTCGAAATCTTTAGAAAAACAAATTAATATAATTTGCTCAAAAATGGCCTGCCATGGTTCAATAAGAGCTGGCAGAGAACTCCAAGTTGATGAAATGAATGACCTTTTAAGAAAAATGGAATTAACACCATTTTCAGGACAATGTAATCATGGTAGGCCAACTTATGTAGAGTTAAAACTAGGGGATATTGAAAAACTTTTTGGCAGAAAATAGTTTAGTCTTTTTGAATAAAATAAAATAAAGAATTAGAAACTTTTTTTTCTTTAATAATATTATAACCCTCAAAGCTTTCTATGTTTTTTTTTTTGGGTAATTCAACAATTCCAATAGATCCTTTCTTTATTAATTTCAAATTTCTCAGTGTTTCAAGAACGTTAGAGATAACAAAATGATTGTAAGGGGGATCTAAAAAAAAAAGATCTACTTCTATAGGTGGAAGGTTTATATCCCTAAAATCTAAGTTAAGAAACACAGCGAATTTTTCAACATTAATTGCTTTACAGTTTTTTTTTGTAATATTAATTGATTCAATTGATTTATCCAAAAAATATACTTTCCTACACCCTCTTGATATAGATTCTAAACCAAGAGCACCTGACCCACAAAAACAATCTAGAATATTAAGATTTTCAATATATAATTCTTTTTTTTTAAGAATTGAATGAAGGGTACTGAAAATTAACTCTTTAGCTCTTGAAGATGTTGGCCTTATTTTATTATTTGTTGAAGAAATTAATTTTTTACCTTTAAATTTACCAGAAATTATTTTCATCAGATAATCCAAGTTTTTTTAAAAAAAAATTAACTTTCAAATTAGAAATTTCACTAACTTTACCTTCAATTAATGAACCAAGTTGAAATGGTCCATATTTCATTCTTTTAAGTTTTTGAACATTAAAACCAAAATGATTCAGTATATTTCTAATTTCACGATTTTTTCCTTCGAATAGTCTAATTTCAAAACAATGTTTATTATGACTACTTGATAAAACCTTAAGTGAAAAATTTTGATAAATAACTCCTTTAATTTTGATAATTTCTTTTGTTTTTTTTAAGAAACTTTCTGTAACTTTTCCAATTGCATCTACAAGATATATTCTTTCAATTTTATTGACTGGGCTTTCTAGATAATTTGAAATTGTTGGATTATTTGTTAATATCATAAGTCCTTCTGACTTAATATCTAACCTTCCAACGCTGACAACCCTTGGGAGCTCTTGGGGTAATAATCTAAATAAACTTTTTTGATTAAATTGTTCTTTGTTTGAGGAAACAAATCCAACCGGTTTATAAAAGATCCAAATTCTACTTTTTTGTTTTTTTATTTTTTTTTTACTAACACAAAGGCTTTGAATTTTATCTATATCTAATACATAATCCTTAGATATTTGACCATTTACTGTTACCTCACCTTTTTTAATTAAATTTTCTGCTTCCCTTCTTGAGCATATTCCAGCATGGGAGATTAATTTTGATACTCTTATAACTTTACTTTTCAATTTTTTTTGAACTTTCAACTAATGCTTTAAAAATCTCAATATCTTTTTTATCAATTAAAAACTCGGGATGCCATTGAACTCCAAGACAAAAGTTTAATTTAGGATTCTCAATCCCCTCAATTATACCGTCCTCTGCAATTGAATTAACAACTAGTCCTTTTCCTAAAATATCAACTGATTGATGATGTGCTGAGTTTACAAACATTCTTTCAGCTTTTGTAATGTCAAAAAGTCTAGAATTTTTATAAATTTTTATTTCATGACTTCCCTCATTTCTGGGGTTTATTTGTTCATGATTAATAATACTATCAATTGAATCAGGAATATGTTGAATAAGTGTTCCTCCCATAACAACATTTAGAAGTTGTTGCCCTCCACATATTCCTAAAATAGGTAAATTAATTTTTAGTGCCTGTTTTGTAATTTCATACTCGAAGTTAGTTCTGTCTTCTTTTACTTTAACAAATTCACTAGAGATTTTTTCCCCATATAGCTTAGGATTAACATCAAAGTCTCCACCAGTAATTACTAATCCATCGAGAAAATTTAAATATTGCGGGATTTTACATTTATTATGAGGAAGAAAAATTGAAGTTCCACCAGCTAAATCAATTGAATCAGAATAGTTTTTTCTTGCAGCATACCAGGGATAAAGCGAGTAGGATTTTGATTTCTCATCATCAAGAGTTATGCCGATTATAGGACTATTCATTGCTATCTAAAAAAAAAATTTGATGTTAAATTATTATATGCAAAAAAAAATTAAAATCTGTATAAAAAATTTTGAGATAATTGTTAGATTGAGAAATACAAAGACAGCCGAGATAATATGGGATAGTTTACCAATAAAATCAAAAACTCAGACTTGGGGCGAGGAAGTGTATTTTTTTGTACCACTGAGTTCTGATTTAGATGAAGATGCGAAAGATGTTTTAAATTTTGGTGAAATTGCCTATTGGTCAAGTGGTAAGGCAATCGTAATAGGATTTGGAAAAACACCTCTATCGTATAAAGATGAGATTAGACTGGCAGATAAGTGTAATATTTGGGGTGATACAGAATTTAACTTGAAAAAATTAAAAATTATAAAATCTGGAGAATTGATTGAAGTAAAGAGATGTTGAAAAAAATTCATGTAAAAACAGCAATTAAATTGGCTAAAGAATCTAAAAATTCTGACGAGATCCCTGTTGGATGTGTGATTTTTGATGAAGAAGGTAAAATTATAAGTAAGGCGCGTAATTCATCAATAAAAAAATGTGATCCAACAGCACATGCTGAGATTTTAGCAATTAGGAAAGCATGTAAAAAATTGAAAAAAACAAAATTACAGAATTTATCAATTTTTATTACTCTTGAACCATGTAAGATGTGTGAAAATGCAATTTATCAAACTGGAATTAAGAAAGTTTATTTTGGTGCATATTCAGATAACCTAGAGAAGATAAAAGATAAAAAGATTAATTATCAATTTGAGAACAATGGTTATCAATATTACGGTGGAATTGAAGAAAAAGAATGTTCAAAACTTCTCAAAAGTTTTTTTAGAAAACTAAGATAATTATTTATTTTTTATTCCAATATCATTTCTATAAAAGCCGTTTTTCCAATTAATTATATCAACAGCTTTATAGGCTCTCGTTCTTGCAATATTTAGGTTTGCTCCAGTTGCAGTTATTGATAAAACTCTTCCTCCATTTGAAACAAAATTTGAACGCAAAAGCTTTGTCCCAGCATGGAAAATTTCTATTTCTTTTTTTTTGTCAATTTTATCTAAATTTTTAATGATTTTGTTGTTAACATAAGAACCTGGGTATCCTTTTGAGGCTAAGACAACACACACAACTGAATTTTTGGAACTTTTAATCACGGTTTGCTTCAATTGATCCTGGGTCGTTGATAAGAAAAGGGTCAGAATATCACTTTTTAAGTTTCTCAACAAAGTTTGACATTCAGGATCACCAAAGCGAACGTTAAATTCAATTATATATGGCTTATTTTTTTTTACAATTAAACCAAAAAAAAGAATTCCTCTGTAAACAAATTTTTCTTTTTTAAGGCCTGTAAAAGTTTTTCCAACTATATCTTTAATAATTTTTTTTTCTAAATTCTTAGTCATCAATCTTGAAGGTGTAAAGCATCCCATACCACCAGTATTGGGGCCTTTATCGTTGTCAAAAGCTTTTTTGTGATCAAGTGCATACCCAAGAGGAAGATAGGATTTTTTATCAATAAATGCAAAAAAACTAATTTCAAATCCCTCAATAAATTCCTCAATAATGATTTTTTTACCCGCCTCTCCAAATTGATTTTTTTTTATAATATTATAAAGAGTTGAGATCGCATTTTTTTCGCTATCACAAATTATTACTCCTTTTCCTGAGGCAAGTCCGTCGGCTTTTATCACAATAGGAAATTTTACTTTTTTTAAATAATTTACTGCATTTTGATAAGATCTAAATACCTTATAGTTTGGTGTCGCTATATTATTATTAATTAGAAAAGACTTAGCGAAAGATTTTGATGTTTCTAGTTTTGCCGCTTCTCTTACTGGCCCAAAAGTATTTATACCTCTTCTTAATAAGTAATCGCTAAATCCATCTGCTAAAAATTGTTCAGGACCAATAACAACTAAATTAATTTGATTTTTTTTACAGAATTTAAATACTTCATTTTTTTTTATATCGATTTTTGGACAAATAGCTATTTTTTGTATTCCTGCATTACCAGGTGAGCAGAATATTTTTGAGCATTTTTTAGATTTGCTTAAAGCCCAACAAATAGAATGCTCTCTAGCACCACCTCCTAAAACTAAAATATTCAAGAAAAAGGTTCCTTACTATGTTATTAAGTTAATATGAAAAAAAATTCTAATATACTTGAGTATACAGTAACTGAACTAAACAAATCTATAAAAAATATCATAGAAAATTCTTTTCTTTTTATCAAAGTATCTGGAGAGTTGTCACAAGTAAAAGTTCACTCCTCTGGTCATATATATTTTACACTTAAAGATGAAGATAGTTCTATTTCAGGGATATGTTGGCGTTCCATGGTTCCAAAACTTAGGGTTAAAATTGAGGAAGGCACCTCTGTTAGCGTTAAAGGAAGAGTAACTACTTATTCTCCACAATCTAAATACCAATTAATAGTTGAGCAAGTTGAATATAAAGGAGAGGGTTCAATTTTAAAATTATTAGAGGATAGAAAAAAAAAATTTGCTGCAGAGGGTCTTTTTGATCAGGAAAAAAAAAAAGAATGCCAAAGTATCCTGTAAATTTAGGAGTAATTACATCTGAGTCTGGCGCTGTTTTAAGAGATATCATTCATAGAGTTAGAGATCGATTTCCTCTAAATATAGTATTATATCCTGTAAAAGTACAAGGAGAGTCCTCAGCTAAGGAAGTTTGTTCAGGAATTGATTTTTTTAATAAAAGGATTTTTTCAAAACAAGAATTAAAAATAGATATTTTAATTATTGCTAGAGGGGGTGGTAGTCTGGAAGATTTAATGCCTTTCAACGAAGAAATACTTGTTAGAAAAATCTTCAGTTCAAATATTCCAATTGTTTCAGCAATTGGGCATGAAACTGATTTAACTCTTTGTGATTTTGTTGCTGATCTAAGAGCTCCCACTCCTTCTGCAGCCATAGAAATGATAATACCAGACAAAAATGAAATTTCTTCAAGGATTTCTGATAAACAAAAAGCTTTAAAGAAATTAATGATTAATCTTTTTGAAATCATTAAAACTAAAATGAAATATATTGATTCAAAAATACCAGATGTAAATTTACTTATTAATAATTATTTTCAGAGCATAGATGTTATATATCAGAGAATAGAAACAAATATAAAAAAAAAAATCTTATTGAAAAAAAATATTTTTTTTCAGCTCTCACCTAAGATTAATCAAGATGCCGTAAAAAGTTATCTCGATATATTAAAAAATAAACTTACTTATACAAATAAAAATCTCCTTAAGAATACAAAAATTTTTGTGAAAGAAAGACAAATAAGATTTAATTTAGTTATCAAACAACTCAACTTAGTTTCTTACAAGGAAACTCTGAGAAGAGGTTTTGCTGTGGTTAAAAAAGATCGACAAATAATTAGGAATAATAAAGAAACCAATTTAGGAGATGAATTAGAAATTGAATTTTTTAATGATAAATCTCGTGTAAGGAAGATTAGGTGATAAATATTTTATTAGGTCTTTTATTTTCCTTATTTGTTTTTGGAAACTCTAAGTCAGAGGATTTTCCAGAAATTTATGGATGTTTTTGTGAAGGTGGGGTTATTTTGGGAAAAGTAAATAACACTGACACTGTTAAAATTGGAAAAAAAAAACTAAAAATTTTTAGTGATGGAGAATTTATTTTTGCCTTTGGGAGAAAATATAAAGATTTTGTGACAGTTTTCTTTAATGACAAAAATAAACAATTTAAGATAAAAAAAAAGAAATATAAAATTGAGAGAATTCAGGGCCTACCAAAAGTCAAGGTTGAGCCAAGTAAAAAGGATTTGTTGAAAATAAAATCTGAACAAAATGTTTTTTCAAATTCAAAGAAAATTGGGGAGGAAAATAAATTATTTAATGACAGGTTTATTCTTCCTGTAAAAGGAAGGCTAACCGGGGTCTTTGGAAGTCAGAGAATATTAAATAATAAGCCAAAAAGACCACACTATGGTATTGATATAGCTCAAAAAAAAGGTTCTCCGATAATTGCTCCATCATCCGGAAAAGTAAAATTAGTTTATATGGATATGTTCTTTACTGGGAACACTGTAATATTAGATCATGGATTAGGCTTAATATCAATTTTTGCGCACATGAATGAAATATCGGTCAAAGAAGGTCAGTTTGTTTCAATAGGAGAGAAAATTGGCTCTGTTGGGATGACTGGAAGAGCGACAGGTCCTCATTTGCATTGGGGAGTATATTTACAAAATACACCAGTGGATCCTATGGCTCTAATAGAGCGAAGTTTTTTTTAATTCTGATACTAAAAACTTATAAAATTTCTTTTCTTTTTCTATTACTAATTCAGTATCTACGATATGTATATTTTTTTTTAATTCCAAAGGGATTTTTACATAATCCTTTCTAGTGCAAACTATTGATAGATTTCTTTCTTCTGCTTGTTTGATAATATGTTTAATTTCAATAATGGAATAATTATGATGATCGGGAAATGAGATACATTTTTCAGGCTTTAGATTTAGATTTTTTAAACCATTAAAAAACCTTTCATTATTTCCAATTCCACAAAAAGCTAGTACTCTATCGTTTTTGATTTTATCAATTTTCATTATTTTTTTTCCAAAAAATATATTTTTATGTTTAATTAAATTAAAATTTTTTCGATAGATTTTCTTATCTAAGATTAAAATTGCATCACACTTTCTAATTGCTTGAAAAAATGGTTGTCTTAAGGGACCTGCTGGAAACATGAATCTGTTATTTAATCCAAGTTCTGGATCTATAACAAGTATTGATAAATCTTTACAAATATGCTTACTTTGAAATCCATCATCCAATATTATTAAATTAGCACCTTTCTTTTCGCATAATTTAGCTCCTTCAACTTTACTTTTTGATACACATGTAGAACCAAAAACACAATGAATCAAACTTTCGTCACCTACATCTTTATAATTCATATTTTTGCTAACTATTATTGGCCCTTTTTCTTTTCCTTTATACCCTCTAGTAAGTACAAAAATTTTTTTAAAATCCTTTGAGAGTAACTCTCTCAACTTTATCGTTAATGGTGTTTTTCCTACACCACCAAGAACTAGGTTCCCTACACAAATTACAGGTGTATTAGTTCTTATTTCTTTAAAGATTTTGCCATAAATAATGAAGCAAATGTAATATACTAAAGATAATGGCAGTAAAAAAAAATTTATTATTCCTGTTTTTTTCCAGAATTTAGGTGGTTTTAACATTTAAATGATATTACTACGCTATTTGTTTCAAAACTAGCATTGCTTTTTTTGATTCCTTACGACATAACTGTTTAAAATTACCAATCATTTCTTTTGCTAAAATTTTATTATCAATGATAAGTTGAATTTTTTCAGATAGTTCCTTAGAGTTCCCAACCTCAAACCCAGCATTTTCCTCTAATATTTTTTCTTTAATCTCTAAGAAATTAAACATATGAGGGCCAAAGAATAAAACACAATTATGGTGACGAACCTCTACGGGATTATGTCCACCAATTTTTTTAAATGATCCACCAACAATTGCTATATTTGATAAATGAAAAAAAAAATTAAGTTCTCCATATGTATCTGCAACATAAAAAATATTGTCAGAATTTATATTTTTACACTTACTTCTTACTGAAAATTTAATCTCACTCTTTTGAAGTTTAGAAATTATTCCATTTGTTTTTTGAATATGTCTAGGAACAATAACAAAGAATAGATTGTTGTTCTTTTTCTTAAGATTTTGATAACAATCAATTAAAATTTGCTCTTCATTTTCGTGACAACTAAAAAACGTGATAATTATTTTTTTATTAAGATTTTTTTTTAAAACTTTTAATTCGTGTTTATTTGAGTTTTTTTCATTAGTTAAAAATTTGAGATTAGTCATTAGTTGAACATTCTTTGCACCAAGAAGTTCAAAACGTTTTTTTGAATGCTGATCTTGTACAAAACATTTATCAATTTTAGAAAATAAATCTCTTGAAAAAAAAGATATTTTTTTCCAAAAGAAGAAGGATTTTTTAGAGATTCTTCCATTCAAGATGTTAAAATTAATTTTGTTTTCATTTAATTCGGAGATTATATTTGGCCAAATTTCAGATTCCATGAATATAACAGAATCTGGCCTCCAATATTTTAAGAATCTTTTTATTACAAAACTAATGTCTACTGGAGAATATATAAGAGTTATATTTTTTTCTAGTCCTGAAATAATATTAAATGCTGTTAAAGTTGATGTGCTGAAAAGTATATTGGAATGGGGCTCATTCTTTAAAACTTTTTGAGCAACAATTAAACCTGATTTGGCTTCTCCTATGCTTACCCCATTAATCCAAATTAGTTTGCCTTTTGGCCTTTTTGATTTAGAGAAAAAGAATTTCTGAAAAATACTTTTTTTACTCTCTTTTGAAAGAAAAAGTCTTAAAAAAAAAAAAACTAATACCGGAATAAAAATAAAGTTTGATAAGTATTTGTAAATTTTAATAATCATTTTGAGAGATTCTCAGCAAGATTTGTAACTCTATCAAGTTCTTTTTGAATGTTGAAAATATTTTCTTTAATTGACTTTTTATGGTTGTAAAAAACTGGGTTACCCCAGACAACAACGTATTTATTAAACGGAAAAGTAAATAGAAAGTTATCCCATGAATTTAATTTTAATTTAAATTTTGACGAATAACATAACGGAAAAATTATCACATCATTCTTTTTCTGCAAAGAAGCTACACCGTCTTTGACTTTCTCTTTTGGTCCCCTTGGACCATCTGGTGTAATACCCACAATATTAAAATCATTAAGTTCATTAATGATTTGTTTTACTGAAGAAACTTTATTATTATTTGAAGATCCCTGAATTGTTTGGATATTTAGATGAGAAACAGCATTAGATATAATTTTTCCATCTCTATGCCCAGAAATTAACATCTTAAATGTTTTTTTATATCTCCAACAAAAAGGTGCCATCATTAACCTATTGTGCCAAAAGAGCACAAAAATCTTATTTTTTTTGACTAAAAAATTTTCAATTTTTTCGTTATTCTTGGTGTACCAAAGAGAGGTTTGATAACAAAATTTAATATATATAGAAATTAAAAAACCTAACATACCTTGAATCACTTTATTTTGAAAAACTTTTTTTAGTAGACTCATTTTTATACCTCTTTGAATTGTAATTCGTATAAATTTTTATATATTTGCGACTTCTTGATAAGATTACTATGACTTCCAATAGCTTCAATTTTACCTTTATGTAAGAGAATAATTCTATCTGCATCGAGTATTGTTGACAATCTATGGGCTATAACTAATGAAGTCTTATTTTTTATAAGTCTAGACAAGGAATTCTGAATTTTTTTTTCTGATTTTGAGTCTAATGCCGATGTAGCTTCATCTAGTAAAAGAAATGGAGAATTTTTTAAAAAAGCTCTAGCAATTGCAATTCTCTGCTTTTGTCCGCCTGAAAGTCTAACTCCCTTTTCACCAATGATTTCATTAAATTTTTTAGGCAATTTATTTATAAATTCAGTACAATTAGCTTTTTGACAGGCTTCTAAAATTTTTTCATTTTTAACGTTTTCCTTGCCCAATGAAATATTTTTTTTTATGGTATCATCAAAAAGCACAACATCCTGACTTACTATTGAAAAATGTTCACGTAAAAACTCAAAACTTAAATCTTTAATATCTATTCCACCGAGAGTAATTTTACCACCTAATGTATCAAAAAACCTTGGAATTAAATTTAACAAGCTAGTCTTTCCAGCACCAGAATATCCAACCAAGGCAATTTTTTCACCTTTAAATATTTCAAGATTTATGTTTTTAAGAGTTGTTTCAGTAGAATTATCATACTTGAAATTAATATTTGATAGTTTGAGATTATATGCTGTGTCTTTATTCAAAAGGTGATCCTTACTATTTTTTTTCTCAAGTATTTTTGGTTGTTGGTCAATAATTTCAAATATCCTCTCCGCAGAAGCCATTGATATTTGTAAAGTTGCATTTAGTGTTGCCAATGATTTTAGAGGTTGATATGCCATTAATAAAGCTGTTAAAAAAGAAAAAAAAGTTCCTGGAGTAGTGAGTCCATTTATTACTTGGCTTCCACCTATGAAAACAATTAGAGCAATAGCTAGGCCTCCTAAAGTTTCCATTAAAGGCCTTGAAATCGAATTAACTTTAGTTGATTTAAAAGTAAGATTAAATAAATTTTCTATTTCAAAATTTACTTTTTTACTTTCTAGTTTTTCTGCATTAAATGCCTTTATTGTTTTTATTCCTTGAAATGTTTCAGTTAACCTTTTTGTGAAAAAACCAAAACCTATTTGAGTATTTTTAGAAATCTTTCTCAATCTTTTTCCAATTCTTGATATGGGATATATTGCTAGAGGAAATATTAGTAACGTGACAATAGCTAACTTTATATCATGATAAAACATCACCCCTACTAGAAAAATAAAAGTAAGAGAATCCTTTATAATATTTATTACAACGTTATGAACTCCTCTTGACAATGTTCCGACATCTGCAAGAAACCTTGAAACAAGGGTGCCTGAGTTAGTTTTATTAAAAAATGCTAAGTCACATTTTAAAAGTGTTTGCAGCATATTTCTCTGTAAATCAGCAACTATTTTATAGCCAACAAAACTCATTAAAATTGATTGAAAATAAGAAGCAATACCTTTTGTTACGGCAATTATAAAAATTACAACAGGTATAATAATAATTAGATCATCATTTTTGTCTATAAAAATATCATCTAGAACCGGCTGCATCAACCATGCATTTGTAGCTGTTGTCGCGGACACTATTATCATACAAAACATTGAAAAAAAGAGCTTTACATAATGCTTTCTAATGTACTGATTGAAGAGTCTTTTAATGATAAATTTTGTTGTATTGTCTGAATTCATTTTCTTGGTTTGAATTTATTTTTAAGTTCAGAAATTATTTGTGAGTTTGATGCAATAACTGAGTTTATATTAAGGTTTTCACTATTATAAACTATTTTCTTGCCACTTGTTTCCGTAATATTCCCACCTGCTTCCTTAATTAGAAGATCAGCTGCTGCTAAATCCCAATCATTTTTTTTTGTTAAACTTATTGCTATATCAATTTTTCCTTTAGCGACAAGTGCAATCTTATATGCAATAGATCCTAATTTTTTAATTTTTTTTTCTTTGACAAAATCAAAAGATTTTAGTTTTTTTTCCTCTGAACTACTAATTGCAAATGAACAAGAATCAATTTCAGTTTTTTTTGTAACACTAATTTTTGAATGATTGCAAAATGCACCAAAATTTTTTTCAGCAAAGAAAAATTCATTTGTTACAGGATTAAAAATCATTCCTAAAATAGGTTCAAATCTATTTATAAGAGCAAGCGAAATTGTATATTCTGGTTTTCCTGAAATATATGACCTAGTTCCATCAATAGGATCGAGACACCAAAAAAATTCTGAATTTAATCGCGATTTATCGTCCAATGATTCCTCAGACAACCATCCAAAATTAGGGGTATTTTTTTTAAAAAAATTAAATAAAAAGTTATTTATCTCAATATCTGCATTAGTAACTGGTTGATTTTCTGATTTATATTTTATCTGGAGTTTTGTTTGTAAACTTAACGCAATTTGTCCAGCCTCTTCGATAGCATACTTAGCAATTTTTTTAAGTTCCTCACGAAAAAGTTTTTTCAATTATATTCCAGCTACTGTTAGGTTTTCAATTAGTAAGGAGGGTGCATTTACTCCAAAGTTAAATTCAAGATCATCAGCTGGAATAAGAGATAAAAAAATATCCTTAAGATTTCCTGCTATTGTTATCTCTGAAACAGGATAGCAAATTTCCCCATTTTCAACCCAAAAGCCAGAGGCTCCTCTACTATAATCACCGTTAGAAAGATTAATTGAGCTTCCCATTAATTCTGTAATTAAAACACCTTTTTTCAAAGATTTTATCATATCTTTTTTTTTAAATTCTCCCTTTTCAAGATATAAATTAGAATATGTTGCCGAGGGAATTGAATTTGCTGATCTGGAACCATGTCCTGATGGATTCTCTTTAATTTGTCTAGCGGTACTAAGACAGTTAAAAAAGAAATTGAGCACACCATTTTCAATTAATTTTTTTTCTCTAGTTTTTATTCCTTCCCCGTCGATAATCCTTGACCTTAATTTTCTTTTCATTAATGGGTCGTCCACAACATTAATGTTTGATTTGAAAACCTTTTTATTTCTTTTATTTTTGAGAAAGCTTATTCCTTTTATTATGGACGAAGCATTAGTTGCATTAAAAAGATTACTTAGTAGACTTGATGAAACTTTCGAATCATAAATTACGTCACATTTACGAGTTTTAATTTTTTTTGAATATAACTTTTTTATAGCATCCTTAGCAACTTTTTTTCCAGCATTCTCAAAATCACCTAAGTCTTCAAAGAATACTTTGGATTTATAGTCGTATGCTCTCTCCATATTTCCTTTTTTACCAGCTAAAACAGCAATAATGTAATCACTATGAGTTTTTGTAATTTCAGAATATAAACCATTAGAACCCATCATTGTAAGTTTACTTTTGCTGTAGGCTAACTCTGCTCCCTCAGAATTTGTAATTTTTTTATTGGCTAGAGCACTTTCTTCAAGCGATATTACTTTTTTATTTAATTCTTGAGTTGTTGGTTCATATGAATCATGAAGATCTAAACTTTTTGCATCATTAACATTGAACTTTGTTATTACTTTTTTTTCTGCCAGACCACAAAACTCATCTTTTGGAACAACCTTAACCATTTCTGTTACATTTTCTATTAAGTTTTTTATATTTTTGGGTTCGATATTAGTAGAAGAAATAATCGATTGTCTCTTTTTTAGTATTACTCTTATACCAATCTCTTGAATTTCAGATTCTTCAGTTTTTTCTATTTTCCCAAGCCTACAAGAGGTGCTTTTGTTCTCTGATTGCGTTAGAAGAACATCTGCTTCGTCAATACCTTTTTTCTTTAATTTTTTTAAAATATCTTCTAGAAAATTTTTATTCATTTGATAATAATTTATATTTTAATTTGTTATAATTACAACTTAAACAGAAAGTATTTTTTAAAATGAGCTATTGGGTAATCGGAGGTACATACAAAGACACAACATTTAAGGAGTTGGAGGATGGACTCGAGATTGAAAAATATGGCCCATTTAGTTCATATTCTGATGCTAAAAAAGAGTGGAATAGAGTTTCGTGGCAAAACGTTGATAGTTGTAATACAAGGTACATAATTTTACCTCATAAATAATTTTTAACAAAGATTATTAATGTTATTAATCCTCCTACATAAATGTTAAAGTCAAAGATTGATTTAAACTCTCTTCTTTTTTTAAAAATAAATAGTTGTCTTATATGACAAATTAATATCAAAGATGTAATTATGAAAAGGTTTGTAATATTAATCTTTGTACTTTGAAGAATGCTTAAATTTAAAAATAGGTAGTTTAAAAAAAAGAATAATGCTAGGGACAGAGTTGGTTTTTTTTCGATTAATATAGCAAGAGATTTAATGCCAGAACTCTTGTCATCCTTAATATCTTGAAATGCGTAAATGGTGTCATAAGCAATGGTTAGAAAAATCCCTGAACAATACAGGAAAATTATACCAAGATTTAACTCGCTGTTTTGAGTTAAAAAACCGATTACAATCCCCCAATTGAATACCAAGCCAAGAAAAACTTGAGGTAAATAAGTTACTCTCTTAAACAGTGGATAAATTACAACTAAAGGAATAATTAAGAAACTAAAAAAAATGACTTTTAGGTTAAAATTTAGCACAACAACAAGTCCAATAAAAAGCTGTAGAATTATAAAAATTGATAAATCTCTATCGTTCAATAAACCTTTTGCAAGAGGTCTGTTTTTTGTCCTGTAAACTTTTTTATCTAAATCTTTGTCAAAATAATCGTTTATACAACATCCCACTCCTCTCATTACAAAGGAACCAATAAAAAATAAACCTAATATTTTAAAAAGATTTAATTCATAATTTGGTTCATATAAAACCCCCCAAAAACAGGGCCACATCAGTAAAAAAGCTCCTGTGGGGTAGTTATATCTTCCTAAAAAAAGCAAATTTTTAATTTTTTCTTTAGTTAATTTTTGCATTTAACTTCTGAAGTAAGTTTGTTATTAGTAATTATTTTTAGTGCTTAACATACATTAACATGCCAAAGATAAGATTATTTTTCAAAGAAAAACTCCTAGCTTTTCAACCATTAGTTTTAGATAGGGAGAAAGACCATTATTTAAGAAATGTAATGAGAAAAAAAAATGGAGACGAAATTTATATTTTTAATGAAAATGAGGAGTGGCATGCCAAGATAAGTTGCGAAAAAAAAATGAAGATTATTCCAATTTCTATGGTAAAAGAATCCAAAGAAATCCCTGATATCTGGTTATGTTTTGCAATGATAAAATCTAAAAACTTAAGTTATATTGTTCAGAAGGTCTCTGAAATCGGATTAAAAAAAATAATTCCAATCACAACAACTTTTTCAGAAAAATTTATACCAAATTATTCAAGATTGAAAAAAATTGCAATAGAATCTGTGGAGCAAAGTGAAGGAATGGTTGTTCCTAAAATTGAAAAAAGCATAAATTTGCATAAACTTCTTGCCAATTGGGATAAGGAGAGGGTAATTCTATTTTGTGATGAAAAAAGAGAGGGTAAGGATTTTTCTCAAATAAAGATTAAGCGTTTTAAAAAAATAGGAATTTTCATTGGACCTGTTGGTGGTTGGAGTAATGAAGACAAAAGAAAATTAAAGAATCTAAATTACATAAACATATCACTAGGTGAAAATATTTTGAAAGTAGATACCGCTTGCATTGTTTCGTTAGCCGGTGTTAGGAATTTGTTATGAAAGAAAATTTAAACAAAGAGCTTTTAGTTGAAAGTTTTTTTAAGAGTGTTAAACCAAAAAAAGATTGGCGAATTGGCACTGAACACGAGAAATTTGGTTTTAAAAAAAAATCATTAGAACCAATAAATTTTAGTGATATCCAAAAAATTTTTTCGACATTGAGTTTAGCTTATGAATGGGAAAAAATTTATGAAGGATCCAAGATAATTGCACTAAAAAAAAATCAAGCCTCTATAACTCTTGAACCAGGAGGACAAGTGGAATTATCCGGTGCACCAATGCGAACCCTTTTTGAAACATGCTCTGAAGTTAATCAACATCAAAATGAACTAGATGAAGTTTGTAAAGAAATGGAAATTGATTTTTTAGGAATGGGACTATTACCTAAATGGAAAAGAGATAAAATTAAACTTATGCCAAAAAAAAGATACAACATAATGAGAGATTACATGCCAAAAGTTGGTTCAAAAGGTTTAGATATGATGTTCAGAACTGCAACTGTACAAGCTAATTTTGATTTTTCATCAGAAAACGATATGAAAAATAAAATGAGAGTATCGCAATCTTTACAACCAGTTATTATTGCTCTATACGCAAATTCACCTTTTATTGATGGCAATCTAACTGACTATATGAGTTACAGATCTCTTATATGGACCAAAACTGATAAAAAAAGATGTGGAATTTTAAAATTTATTTATGACGAACATTTTTCTTTTGAAACCTATGTAGATTATCTTCTAGATGTACCCATGTATTTCATAATTAGAGATAAAAAATATATAAAAATGACTGATTATACATTTAGAGAATTTCTAAACGGAAAAACAAAAGATTCTCTAAAAATCGAACCAACTTTTGACGATTGGAAAGTTCATATAACCACTGTTTTTCCAGAAGTAAGACTTAAAGGCTTTATTGAACTTCGAGGTGCTGATGGAGGTCCTTGGGCAAGAGTATGCGCATTGCCAGCGTTTTGGACTGGTATTCTATATGATCAAGAAAACTTACATGAAGTTTGGTCAATGATGAATCATTGGAGTTTCAATCAAATATTAGAATTTTATGAAAATGTAAGAAAATTCGGTTTGAGCACAATCACACCTGATGGTGAAACTCTAACTGAATTTACAAAAAAAATAGTTAATTTATCATTGCAAGGGTTGAGGAGAAGAAACATAAAATTAGAAGGAAAAAATGAGTCTTTTTTCTTAGAACCTATAAAAAAAATTATTAATTCTGGAAAGTCACCTGCTGAAATGTGGAAAAAATTATTTTTAAATGAATGGGATAAGAGTATTGATATGTTATATAAGACAAATTATTTTAAAATTTTAGAAAATGAAAAATTTTGATTCTTTAAAAAACATTAGAAAAGAAATCGATGAAATAGATTTACAAATACTGGATTTAATTTCTCAACGTAAAAATCTTGTTACAGAAGTGGTGAAATTGAAAAGAAGAGACCAAATTATTGACCAAAAAAGAATAAATGACATTTTAAAAAGGTTAGATAAGGAAGCAAGGCAAAGAGATTTACCAAAAAGTTTTGTTAAAGAAATTTGGAATATTATGATAAAAAGTTTTATTGAGTATGAAGAAGAAATTTTTGATAAAATACATAGTAAAAAATCTTAAATAGTTCCTCCTACTGTAAGCTTTTTGATTTTTAAACTTGGTTGGCCAACTCCAACGGGTACCATCTGTCCCTCTTTTCCACAAGTTCCAATCCCATTATCCAGTTCAAGGTTATTCCCAACCATAGTGACCTCTTTCAAAATTTCAGGACCATTTCCAATCAAGGTTGCACCTTTCAACGGTTTGCCAATTTTTCCATTGTTAATTTCAAATGCCTCAGAAGCACTAAAAACAAACTTTCCTGAGGTAATGTCGACCTGACCTCCAGAAAATTGTGTGGCATAGATTCCTTTTTTAGTTGATTCAATTAGTTCACTGTGCTCATATTTTCCAGGTAACATATAAGTGTTTGTCATTCTCGGCATTGGAATATGAGAATAACTTTGTCTTCTCCCATTTCCGGTGGGATTTTGTTTCATTAGTCTGGCATTGAGTCTATCGTGCATAAATCCCTTGAGTTTTCCATTTTCAATTAAAAAAGTCTTTTGTGATTCAGTGCCCTCATCATCAATTGTGAGAGACCCTCTTCTTTCAGGAATAGTACCGTCATCTACGATCGTAATTTGATCGGAAGCTACTTTTTTTCCGACTAAATCGTAAAATGCTGAGGTTTTCTTTCTATTAAAATCACCCTCTAGACCATGGCCTATGGCTTCGTGTAAAAGAATTCCAGGCCAGCCGGGTCCTAGTATAACTGTTTGCTCCCCTGCTGGTGATGGTTTTGCCGACAATTTAAGATTAGCTTGGTTGTAAGCAGAATTTACAGCACATTTCCAATTTTTATCTGTAAGCAATTTATTGTACATATAACGTCCACCCATTCCAAAAGAACCAGTCTCTATTTTTCCTCTTTTTTCTACTGAAATACTAATATTAAGCCTAACTAATGGTCTGGCGTCGTAAAAGAAGTCACCATTAACTTTAATAATTTCAACATTTTGAAAGCTTCCGTTTAAAGAAACTGAAACTTGTTTTACAGTCGGCGAAATTTTTCTTGCATAAGAATTAACTTTTTCTAGAAATTTAATTTTTTTTTTTAAATCGATTTGGGTTATTGGGTTATTGTCATCGTACAAAGATTTGTTAGCTTTGAGATTGTTTTTCTTACTTTGACTTTTGTGGCGTGACAGATGAATAGATTTAATTCCTTTTTTAAGGGATTCCTCTGACAAGTCTGAACTATGAAAAAAGTTTATGGAATCTTTTCTTACAGTTCTCAATCCAAATCCTCTGTCTTGGTCATAACTTGCATTTTTTACTTTATTGTCGTCAAATAAAACATTCTCAGAAAATACTTCTTCAACAAATAATTCCCCGTCATCAAAATTATTTAATAAACCGTCTACTTCTGATAGTACATATTTATCGTCCCAATTTTTTTTAATAGAAACCATAGAATTATCCATTCCAAATTATTTAGATAAATATCAAGAATATTATGTAATGTAAACATAAGAATTAATGGTTTTTATTCTCGACTATTTGATCTTGATTAATTAATATTTTATTATTGTTTTTTAATTAATCATAACTATATTAGATTAAAATTATATAAAATATATGACTCAATTTTTAAAAATTTATTTTTTCCACTTTCTTTTTTTATTTTTTGGTGGAAAAGTTTTCTCAAAAGGTCAACCAACTGAATGGCAGATTAGCTTTCAAGAAGCTGCTTCTCCCCTAATGCAGAGCCTTATCAACCTTCACGATTTTGTCTTTTGGATTATCACAATCATAACTTTATTTGTGTTTTTCCTTCTTGCATATGTTTGCTACAAGTTTAGTGCTAAGAAAAATAAAACACCATCTCAAACCACTCACAACTCATTGCTTGAAGTTGCATGGACTGTTGTGCCAGTTTTAATCTTAGTTGTTATAGCTATCCCATCATTTAAATTACTATACAATCAAAACGATTTTTCTAAAATTGATATGACAATTAAAGCAACTGGTTACACTTGGTATTGGGGATATGAATATCCAGATCATGATAACATACAGTTTGACTCATTCATGCTCACAGAAGATGAGTTAAATGAAGACCAACCTCGCCTCCTATCTACTGATAACCTTCTAGTTGTTCCTATAAAAAGAAATATCAAAATGCAAATTACATCTGATCCTGCTGGAGTTATTCACTCGTGGGCTGTCCCCTCTCTTGGAGTTAAAATGGACGCAATTCCTGGCAGGCTGAACGAAACTTATTTCAATATAACTGAGCCAGGAATGTATTATGGCCAATGTTCTGAATTATGTGGGCCTGGTCATGGCTTCATGCCGATATCAATTAAAGCTGTCACTGAAGAGGAGTTTGCTTCATGGGTTGAAGAAGCTAAAGTTGAATTTGCGCAAGATTCAGAAGATTTAATAGTTCAAAAATAGAAAGGTAATTTATGTCAAGTCACGCACCATCTTTTTTTACACGATACTTTTTTTCAACAAATCATAAAGATATCGGCGTTTTGTACATTGTTTTTGCGATAATTGCAGGACTAATTGGAGGTATTTTTTCACTCCTTATTAGAATGGAGTTAGCAGAACCCGGTATGCAAATATTGGGTGATGACTATCAACGATATAACGTTTGGATAACTTCTCATGGTCTTCTAATGATTTTCTTTATGATTATGCCAGCCATGGTTGGTGGATTCGGTAATTATTTTGTTCCTCTTCTAATCGGAGCACCTGATATGGCTTTTCCTCGCATGAATAACTTAAGTTTTTGGTTGCTTGTTCCATCTTTAATATTATTAGTTGGTTCTGGCTTTGTTGATGGAGGCGCTGGGCCAGGCTGGACTTTATATGCTCCACTCTCAACTTCTGGACATGGAGGGCCTGCCGTAGACATGGTTATTTTATCGATGCATCTAGCAGGAGCTTCTTCTATCCTTGGTGCTATAAATTTTATAACTACAATTTTTAACATGAGAGCACCCGGTATGACTATGCATAAAATGCCTTTATTTGCATGGTCAATTCTTATTACTGCTTTCTTACTCTTATTATCTTTACCAGTTCTAGCCGGTGCAATTACTATGATGCTTACTGATAGAAACTTTGGTACGGCATTTTTCAACCCTGAAGCCGGTGGCGACCCTGTATTGTTTCAACATCTTTTTTGGTTTTTTGGTCATCCAGAAGTTTACATTTTAATATTACCTGGTTTTGGAATAGTTAGTCATGTTGTATCTACCTTCTCCAAAAAACCTATCTTTGGTTATCTTGGAATGGCTTATGCTATGGCTGCAATTGGCGTTGTAGGGTTTGTGGTCTGGGCACATCATATGTATACTACAGGATTAGATGTTGATACCAGAGCCTACTTTTTGGCAGCAACAATGGTCATTGCTGTGCCAACAGGAATTAAAATTTTCAGTTGGATAGCAACAATGTGGGGAGGGTCAATTGAGTTTAAAACACCCATGTTATTCGCAATAGCAATGATTTTCCTGTTCACCTTAGGTGGTGTTACTGGAGTTGTGTTAGCAAATACAGGTATTGATGTTGCTCTTCATGATACTTATTATGTTGTTGCTCACTTTCATTACGTCATGTCAATGGGGGCTTTATTCTCAATATATTCAGGATTCTATTATTGGTTTAGTAAGATGTCAGGAATAGATTACAGTGAAATTTTGGGTAAAATTCATTTCTGGCTAACATTCATTGGTGTAAATATAACTTTCTTTCCTATGCATTTCTCTGGATTGGCTGGTATGCCCAGAAGAATTCCTGATTACCCAGATGCCTTTGCCGGATGGAATTATGTTTCAAGCATTGGTGCTTACATATCTGTTTTTGCTGCATTTTTCTTTATAATCGTAATAATAGAGGCTTTTGTTAAAGCAAGAAAAGCAGAAAAGAATCCTTGGGGTAAAGGTGCAACCACTTTTGAATGGAAGTTAAGTTCTCCACCTCCATTTCACTCTTACGATGATATCCCTAAGGTTAAGTGAGCCATAGAGAAAGTGATTTGTTTTGGGGAGTAAATCTGCTACTGATAGTATAAACATTACCAGCTCCAACAGCTCAGTTGGGGATTTCCTAAGTTTATTAAAGCCCAGAGTAATGTCGCTAGCTGTTTTCACTTCCATTTGTGGTTTAATGCTTGCACCTGCAAATGTTCATCCATTCCTTTTTGTATTATCAATTTTCTGTATATCACTGGGGGCAGGAGCCTCAGGAGCGATTAATATGTGGTTTGATAGAGATATTGATTGTAAGATGGATAGAACTAAGGGAAGAGCTATTCCGTCCGGTAAGATTACGCCAGGAGATGCACTTGGTTTTGGTATTATTTTGTCTTTAATTTCAGTAATGTTACTAGGTCTTGCTTTAAACTATTTTGCTGCTTTTCTTTTATCTTTATCCATTTTATTTTACGTTTTTATATACACAATGTGGCTTAAGAGAAGAACACCGCAAAATATTGTAATTGGAGGGGCAGCGGGTGCTTTCCCCCCGCTTATTGGATGGTCGTGTGCAACTGGAGAGTTAAGCGTTTTTCCTCTTATACTTTTCATTCTTATCTTCATTTGGACACCTCCTCATTTTTGGGCTTTAGCTCTTTATAAGGATACAGAATATTCTCAAGCTAATATTCCTATGCTTCCTGTAATAAAAGGCCAAAGGTTTACAAAAAGGCAGATTTTTATCTATTCCATTGCTCTTTTTTTTGTTTCTTTATCCCCTTTTTATTTTGAATTTAGCAGTTATATTTACTTATCTGCGGCTATTGTTTTAGGACTTTATTTTGTTTTTCTATCCTATAAAGTTTTGTTATCAAGCGACAACTATGAATCCACATACGCACCAAAATTATTCAGGTTTTCAATTCTCTATTTGTATCTAATTTTCACATTCTTGGTTTTAGATAATAACTTTGTTTAGATATGAGTAATCAAAAAAAGAAGAACATTGCACTGGGCCTATTTCTTTTTCTACTAGCGACAATCTTTTACTGTGTTACTTTAATCAAGTTTTAATGATGCAAAAAAATAAAATTAAATATCATGCAACTTATTTGCTTTTTTTTGCATTATTTATGCTAATGATGAGTTACGCTGCAGTTCCTTTGTATAAACTTTTTTGTAAGGTAACCGGTTATGGAGGAACACCCATGATATCTGAAAACAAAGTATTTGGTGGGGATTATGGAAAAATAAATATTAGATTTGACTCATCAATTGAAAGGAATGCTCCCATTTTTTTTGAGCCCGAAAAAAAAACTATAAAAGTGAAAATAGGCGAAAATAATCTTGCATTCTATAAAGCAAAAAACAGAACTGATTCTGCCCTTACAACAATGTCAGTGTTTAATGTAACCCCGCTTAATGCTGGAAAATACTTTAATAAGATTGACTGCTTTTGTTTTGAGGAGCAAACTTTATCACCAAATGAAGAAGTCGATATGCCTGTATCTTTTTTTATTGACCCTTCAATAAAAGATGATAAATTTATAAGTGATTTGGACGAGATAACTCTCTCCTACACAATGTTTATCAGGGACAATACTAATGAGCGATAATCAAAAACATCCGTATCATCTTGTGGATCCAAGCCCTTGGCCATTGGTTACGGCTGGATCTTTGTTAATTTTAGCTTATGGTTTTGTTATGTTTATGCATGAGGAAAAGTCTTTGATGTTTGCCATAGGAAGTATTGCGTTAATTATTTCCAGCATTCTTTGGTGGAGAGATGTAGTAGCAGAATCAGAAGGTGGTAAATTTCATAACAAGGTTGTCGTTATTGGTCTAAGATATGGCATGATTCTCTTTATTGCCTCAGAGGTTATGTTTTTTTCAGCATGGTTTTGGGCTTTCTTTGACGTAGCTTTTTATCCAGGAAATAATAGTCAAGAATTAATTGGTAGGCAAGAGTCGCTCGGTGGCGTTTTTCCACCGGAAGAGATTGAATTAATACCTCCCTTTGGTATTCCTCTTCTTAATACCTTTATTTTATTGGCTTCTGGGGGAACAGTTACTTGGGCACATCACGCACTCAGAGAAAATGATAGAAAAAACTTTTTAATTTTTCTATTTTTGACAATACTTTTAGGCATTATCTTTACTGGTTTTCAGGCATATGAGTATATGCATGCTACATTTACCATCGATGAAGGAATATACCCTTCAACATTTTACATGGCTACAGGTTTTCATGGGGCTCATGTAATAATTGGTACTATCTTTTTAATAGTTTGCTTTATAAGGGGAACTGTTGGACACTTTAAACCCGAAAAACACCTTGGGTTTGAGTTTGCAGCTTGGTACTGGCACTTTGTAGACGTTGTTTGGCTTTTCTTGTTTACATTTGTTTATTGGTGGGCTTCTGTTTAGCCTGTCCATAGATGAAAATAAAAATTTTCAAAAATCAATATACTTTTAAACCTAGTTTAATCCCATTGATTGCATTTATTGTGGCTCTCTCTATTTTAATAGGTCTATCTAGTTGGCAATTTAAAAGATTGGCTTGGAAAAAAAATTTGATTGAAGCAAGAGTTTCTATGTTTGAGAGCGATCCAAAACCACTAAATGATTTAAAAAATCCCTCTGAAATGGAATTTCAAAGAATTTCAGTTAGAGGTAAGCTTTTTAATGAATTTGAATTTTTTATGCCCGCTCTAAGTAAAAATGGAAATAACGGTTTTCATATTCTTATTCCACTAAAAATTGATGATAATCAATATATAATATACAATTCAGGTTGGGTTCCTTTGCAAAAAAAACTTAAAGAGCAAAGGGAAAAGAATATAATAATTGAAGAAAAAATATTTTCAGCAGTCATAAGAATTCCAGGAAGAAAAGGTTATTTTCAACCTGAAAATGATCCTGTTAAAAATTTTTGGTTTTTTGTTGAACCAGAACTTATGGAAAAGGAATTAGACTTTAAATTAGAAAAAAGTTTTTATTTAGAAGCATCTGATAACGGTCCAAATGGTTTTCCTTTAGGTAATCAAACAAGAATATATTTAAGAAATAATCATTTTCAATACGCATTAACTTGGCTTTTTATTGGGTTTGGTTTGATTGGAGTTTTTATTTCAGCTAATTTAAAAAAAAATTAATGCTTTATTCTTCTACTAGAGGTCAGGATAAAAACTTAACTTTTATTGAAGTAATGCTTAATGGGTTAGCAAAAGACGGTGGTTTATATGTCCCTAATAACATTCCAAGATTGAAAAAAAAAGATTTTGATAGATTTAGAGATCTTTCTTATTCTGATTTAGCATTTGAAATAACAAAAAAGTTTGTTATTTGTGATGAAATTTCTGAAATAGATTACAAAAATATTGTTAAAAAGACTTACAGCAATGAGTTTGATAAAAATATAATTTCTCTGAATAAACTCAATTCTAATGAATACATTTTAAATCTATATCATGGCCCCACCTTAGCTTTTAAGGATTATGCCTTACAACTTTTAGGTAATTTATATAATTTTGTTTTAAAAAAGAAAAAAATTAAACTAACTGTCATTGGAGCTACCTCTGGTGACACTGGGTCAGCTGCAATTTACGGATGTTCTAAATCTAAAAGAGTGCAAATGTTTATTTTGTTTCCAAAAGAGAAAATTAGCGTAATACAAAGGAAGCAAATGACTACATTCAATAATCCCAACGTCAGATGTATATCAGTAAATGGAAATTTTGATGATTGCCAAAAGTTAGTCAAAGATTTTTTTAAATCAAATAATAAAAAAAAGATTTACAATTTAGCAGCAATTAACTCGATAAATTGGGTGAGAATTCTTGGGCAAATAGTATATTACTTTTGGTCTTACTTCCAAGTTGAAAGACAAAATTCTATTAACTATGTGGTACCGACTGGAAATTTTGGGAATGTATATGCTGGATTTGTAAGCAAGGTAATGGGCTTACCTATTGATAAACTTATAGTTTGTTCAAATAAAAATGATATTTTGACGAGGTTTCTTTCAACTGGTTTTATGGAAAAAAAAAAAGTTTTTAAATCGTTGAGCCCTAGTATGGATATACAAATATCTAGTAACTTTGAAAGATTGATGTTTTTTTACTTAAAGGATGGGTTAAAAGTAGCTAATTTATTTAAAAAGTTGGAAGAATCTGGTGAATTTTCCGTTGAGAAAAAGATATTATCACTTATTTTGAAAGAATTTAATGGAGGTAAAGTTACTGACAATGAAACACTCAATGCAATTAAAAGATTATTTAATAATTTTGGAATCATAAGTGACCCTCATACTGCGGTTGGCTATTCCGTTGGACGAAAAAAACTTGATGAATCCGAAAAAAGAATATATTTATCAACAGCTCACTTTTCTAAATTTATTGATACTGTAAGTAAAGCAACTTCTAAAAAATTAGAATATCCATCGAAATTAAAAAAAATTTTAAAAAAACGAGAGGAATTTTTGACGATAAAAAATAATATTAAAGATCTCCAAAAAATTATAAAACATGAAAGTTTATTTTATTAGGCATTTCCTGATATGCTTGAAAATTTAGTAAAATCAATTCCTGTTTTTTTGATAGCACTATCCCATTTTTTCTCAGATTCTAATTTGAAAAGAAGATCTAATTCCTCCTTAATGTTAATCCAACTATTATCTTTAATTTCTTGTTCAAGCTGACCGGGTCCCCAGCCAGAATAACCTAGCGATATAAAATAATTTTTGGGTCCTTTGTTTTTGGCGATATCATTTATGATATCAGTTGAACAGGTGAGTTTTACATTTTTTGAAATACCTAAGGTATACTTACTTTTATAATCACTAGAGTGAAGGATAAAACCATTATTTTGACTTAAAGGTCCTCCTATATGAAAGGAATATTCAGTATCTAGATTCTGATCATTATTTTTTATATCTAATTTTTTGAACAATTCCGAACCTTTAATTTTTAGAACCTTGTAGTTAAGAACAATACCAACAGCACCATCTTTGTTATGGTGAGTTATATATATAATACTTCTTGAAAAAAAAATATCTTTGAGTTGCGGAAGTGCACAGATTATATTTCCCTTTAAATATGAACTTTTCATGATTAAATTATTACAGATTATTTTTTCATATACAAATGGAACATAAATATGTTTTTATTTTTTTTCTTAGTTACATTATTTTTTTTTAATTTATCTAATTCTCAGGAACTGTCAGATTATAGTAATCATTCAAGAATTGAGATTGTTCCAAGCAATAAATTTCTCAAATTTAAAAACAACTTCTTTTTTGGAATAAAGATCAACCTTGAGGATGGTTGGAAAACTTATTGGAAGAACCCTGGGGATGCTGGAGCACCTATTTCAATTGATTTTGATAAAAAGGAAGGAATTTTGGATAAAGAAATACTTTTTCCCTTCCCCAAAGAATTTGTTGAAAAATCAATAACAACAATTGGTTATGAAAATGAAGTTATTTTTCCTGTTAAATTAACATTAGAAAAGAACGTTAAAAGAATAAAAACAGATTTAAACCTAGAATATCTGGTTTGTAGGGAAATATGTATACCTGTTAATGCAAGATATAAAATTGATCATTATTTGGATAAATCTTTAGATAATTTTGATAAAAGCCCGATTTATCAATATTTTCGAATGGTTCCCGCAAAAAATCAAAAGTCAATTGAGGTACAAAATTTATTAAGAGAAAATGATTTTAAAATCAATTTAACTATTAAAAAATCTACTGCAGAAATGATTCAGGTATTTGCTTATTCAGAGGATGTTACTTTATATACAGATATTAAAAAAAAAAATGATTTATTTCATATAGAAATAAAATCAGATGAAAATTTGCAAAAAATAAAATCCCCCATATCTATGATTGCTTCAGATAATTCTGTTTTTCAAGAAATCCTAATAGATGTGTCTAAAATAAATGAAGCTAAGGGAGCTCTTACAATAAAATTTTTTATTTTAGCTTTATTAGGTGGAATGATTCTAAATTTTATGCCGTGTGTTCTACCCGTACTTTCTCTTAAACTTTTATCTTTGGTAAAAGTTGCACACAATCAAAAAAAAGTGATAAAGAGAAACATAATTTCAATAATATTTGGAATTTTTTCATCCTTTATTTTTATCTCTTTTTTAATAGTCTTTTTTAAATTTGTCGGTCAGGGTATAGGTTGGGGGTTTCAATTTCAAAATATTTATTTTTTGGTAATAATTACTTTAATAATATTTTTATTTTCATTAAATTTATTAGGTTTTTTTGAAATAATTTTACCAAATAAACTCGTTACAAAGATAGACAAGCTAGCTAACTCCAATAATGTAAAAAGTTACTTTCTTTCAGGAGTTTTTGCAACATTAATGGCAACACCATGTAGTGCCCCTTTTTTAGGTACAGCAATTGGTTTCTCTTCAATGACTAATAGTACAAACATCTTGATAATTTTTGGTTTAATAGCATTGGGATTTTCTTTCCCATATTTTTTAATTTTGCTTAATCCAAAGCTTCTGAAATTAATACCTAAGCCTGGTAAATGGATGATAAGCTTTAAATATATTTTGGGATTAATTTTACTTATTACATCTAGTTGGTTAATGAAACTTTCTGGAATTGATTTGGCAATAATTTACTTTTTAAATTTTTTAGTAATGATTTTTTCCATCATAATTTTATTTAATAAAAAAAATATAATACTGTGTCTTTTAAGTTTTTTCCTATTGTTTGAAATAATTTCTGATAAATCTCAAGAAGCAGAATCCCAAACAATATGGACTAAATTTGATAAAAGCACTTTAGATAAATTTATTAATGAAGATAAGGTAATTTTATTAGATTTTACTGCTGATTGGTGTATTACATGTCAAATTAATAAAAAAACAACTTTACAAAACAAGAATTTATTACGCTATCTAAAAGATAGGAAAGTTGAATTAATGAGAGGTGATTGGACAAAATCAGATGATGAAATACTAAGCTTTATAAAAGGTTATGGTAGAATTGGAATTCCAGTAAATATAATTTTTGGACCGAATAATAGAAATGGTATCGTTCTTCCTGAAATTTTGACAAAAGATTTAATTATAGATAATATTAAGTTGGTTTTAGAAAATGAGTATAAAAATTAACGAATGTTTTCCTGAGGTAACCTTTTATCAACTAGTAGATGGAAACCCCCAAAAAGTAAAATCCTCAGAACTTTTTAATAAAAAGACAATTTTATTAGTCTCTGTGCCTGGAGCTTTTACTCCGACCTGTTCAAATGATCATTTACCAGGATACATAAAGTATTTTGATCAATTAAAAGAAAAAAATATTGATGAAATTTATTTTGTTTCAGTAAATGACCCATTCGTAATGGACGCATGGCTTAATTCGTACTCGGAAAAAAAAATTAAATACATTGCTGACTCAGACTCTGAACTTTTAAATTCTTTAGGACTTGAAATTGATTTATCAACTATAGGTTTAGGAAAGAGACTTTCGAGGTTTGCAATGCTCATTGATAATGGTCTTATTAAAATGATATTTGATGAAAAAGGGGGAGGGTTAGAAAAAAGTAAAGCAGAAAATCTGCTCGAAATTTTATAAACTTTCTGCTCTTTTTCTTGCTAATTGGTCAACTTCCTCATTGAAAATGTTTCCGCTATGCCCTTTGACCCATCTCCATGTAACAGAATGAAAGTTTATACAATTATCTAATAAAAGCCATAAATCCTTGTTTTTAACTTCTTTTTTGTTTGAAGTTTTCCAATTATTTAATTTCCATTTTTTTATCCAATTGTTTATCCCATCAATAAGATACTTACTGTCCGTATACAGTAAAACTGTTGAATTTTTTTTAATTTCCTTTAATGCATTTATTGAAGCTAGAAGCTCCATTCTATTATTTGTAGAAATTTCTTCTGCTCCAGATAATAAAATTTTATTTTTTTGGGCATCAAAAATAATTGCTGCCCAACCACCTTTTCCTGGGTTACCAAGACATGCACCATCCGTATAGATAGTATAATCATAATTTATTGAAATAGTTATAATCCTCTTGTAATAAAATATGAAAATTAAGTATGTTAAAAAATTCTTTTGGATCCTTCTTTTTTATAAATTTACTTTCTTTTTTATGGATGGAGTCGTAAATTCTTGTTAATAAAAATCTTAGAGAAGCACCTCTTAATATTACATTAAAATTTTTTTTTTCATTTTTATTTAATGTTCTTATTGTTTGATATCCTCTTATTAAATTATCAAAATTTTTTTTATTATACTTTCCATTTATAAAGCACCACGCATTTACTGTTATAGCTAAATCGTACAATAAAAAATCATGACAAGAAAAATAAAAATCAAGAATACCAGAAATTTTATTTTTAAAAAAAAAAACATTATCTGGGAATAAGTCAGCATGAATTATTCCACTTGGTAGTAATTTTGGCCAATTTGTTTCAATGAAATTAATTTCATTCATTAATAAGCTAGATAATCCAGGAATTATTTTTTCTAAATCTTTTTTACTAATTTTATAAATTATACTTTTCCAAAATGCCAAACTAAAGTCATTTGGTATATGCATTTTATTTCTTTTGTTAATTGTATGAAATAAAGCAAGTATTTTTCCTACTTTAAAACAATCATTTTTAATCCATTTTTTTTTGAGTTTCCATTTAAAAATGAAAAAATTGAAAAATGTTTTTTTCTAAAATTATTTATTAATTTTCCCTCTATATCATACACAGGTTCAGGACAATTAATTGCAGTTTTTTTACATTTGAGCATTAAATTCAAAAAAAAAGGAAGATTTTTTTTTTTAACTCTATCTTCATATATAGTAATTACATAATTATTATTGGACGTTTCAAGCTTATAGTTTGTGTTTTCTATACCATCTTTAATTCCAGAGAAACTTTTTAATTGTCCAATGTTGTAATTTCTCAGAATCTTATTTATGTCATATTTTGATAGCTTAGTATGAACAGCCATAAAGCTTATGATAAATGGTTTGTCAACTTTTCAAGAGACTCGTCAATTAATTTAGAATTATGCTCTTTTTTTAGATTTTTTTTTATTCTAAATTCTGTATAAAGAAGTGTTTTATTTAAAATTTCACTTTTTATATCTTCTCTTATTTTACTTTCCATTTGAATAGTTAATTGTTCGAAATTTAAAGTTTTTCTTTTTAAAGCATTATCTATTTCGTTTTCTATTCTATCCTTAATTTTCTTTGATTCATTAGCAGCGGATAATCTAATCCTTTCAACCTTTTCTTTATTTTCTTTTTGTTTTTTTAAATGATCTTGGAAAAGTTTATCTGCCTCATCCTTAAGCTTTTTTGAATTTTCTAATTCTGCCTTTAGTTCAAGAATTTTTTTATCTAGACTATCAATAATTAATTTTTTTAAAGGACTATAAACTAAAGTTATAAAAATTACAAAAGAAGTTGCTACCCAAAGAGTTGAATCATCTAGCATATTAATATCAAATGTCATGATTTTTTTAATACCTCTCCAAATTCTTTTTCAGTACCCTTAATCTTTTCTCCAATGACTTTTTCATATAATTGATCAGATAAATTTATACATATTTTGGGGATTTTATCTTCAATTTTTTTTTTACTACTTATTAGATTTTTAGAAAAATTTAATTTTTTTTCCTCAATATTTTGATCAACTTCCTTTATTTTTTGCTCAAAAATTTTTTTGTAAGATTCTGTTGTTTTTTTAACTTCACTTTCAAAAAAGCTCTTTCCTTCATTAAGTTCATTTTCAATTTGTTTAATTATATTTTCAATTTGTTCATTTAATTTTTTTGTTTCTGTTAAATAATTTTCTACTGTTTTTTCTCTTTGAGATCTTAAATTATGAATTCTTGGTAGGAAAAAATAATGTAATGAAACAAATAATAGTACAAAAAAGATAGTTAGCCAGAAAATTTGCGAAACAAAAGAGTCGGGGTTAAGCTGAGGCATACCTCCTTGACTCTCAGCTCCTGATAATTCATTTGAAATGATAAGAAAAAAGGTTAAAGCGAACCTACTTAACATTTAAAAAACAAAAAGTAAAAGTAATGCGATAATTAAAGCAAATAGAGCTAGTGCTTCTACAAGAGCAAAGCCTAGCATAGTCATTGTAAAAACATGTTCTCTAGCTTCTGGGTTTCTTCCAACTGCAGTGATAAACGCTGAAAATATAGAACCAATACCAATTCCAGATCCTATAACTCCAAGAACTGCAATTCCTGCACCTAAGAGTTTTGCCGATTCAATATCCATAAATAAATCTCCTATTATTAATATTAATGTAAATGTATTGCATCATTTATATATAAACAAGTTAATATTGCAAATACATATGCTTGTAGAAACGCAATTACAATTTCTAAACCAGTTAATGCCACGAGAAATGCAACAGGCAACGCTCCACCAATGATAAAGCTGTTAGCACCAAGTACAAAAACAAAACCTCCTATCACTTTTAAAAGAGTGTGACCAGCCATCATATTTGCAAATAATCTTACGGATAGACTAATAGGTCTCGATAAGTATGAAATTATTTCAATTGGCACAAGTAGAAATAGCATTGGTTTTGGCACACCACTAGGTGCGAAAAACTTTAAAAATTTTGTCAGACCGTGTTTTGAAATAGCGATAAGTGTTACTGCTAAAAAAATAAAAAAAGAGATTGAGAAGGTAACAATTATGTGACTTGTCCAAGTGAAGCTGTAGGGAAGCATTCCAAGAAGATTACCTATTAAAATAAACATAAATAAAGAAAAAACAAATGAGAAATATTTCATTCCAGACTTTCCAATGTTATCCCCAATCATATTTGCAATAAATTCATAGGAGATTTCAACTAACGATTGTTTTCTTGATGGAATAAGGGACAATTTCATAACACCCATTAACATAAAAAACATAATTAAGATTACTGTGATCAACATTGATAATGATGAATTAGTAAAAGAAATATCATATCCAAAAAGATCTAATTGAACTATTTTTTTTATTTCAAATTGAGAGAGTGGGCTGGCCAATTGTTCTTCCTTTATTTAAATTACTTAAGCTTTTTCATTGATTTGATAATATTCATGAATCCTGCAACAATTCCTAATACCAAAAAAAAAAGAAAAAATATAGGTTTTGTTAAAAAAAATTTATCAAAACCTAGCCCAATTAAGATTCCTACAATGATTGGTGAAATTAAATCTAGGCTATATTTTAATCCCATACCCACACTTCCTAATCTTTTTTGGTTATTTAATTTTTTTTTTTTCAATTTCTTTGATTCTTTGCTCTATTTCTTCAGTAGCCTTTTTCATTATATCGCTTCTTGTAAATCAATTTTTTTTAAGTCTACAGAAACTATATCAGAAATACCTTTTTGAGCCATAGTTACACCATAGATCCTATCAATCGAAGACATTGTAATTTTATTATGAGTAATTATTAAAAATTTTGTTTTTGTATTTTTTTTTAGTTCATTCAAAATATGACAAAATTTTTCTACATTAACATCGTCTAATGCAGCATCAACCTCGTCTAATATACAAATTGGTGAGGGATTGATTAGAAAAATTGAAAAAATTAATGCAATTGCAGTTAATGTTTTTTCCCCACCAGATAACAAAGTAATATTTGAGAGTTTTTTTCCTGGAGGCCTTGCAAAAATATCAAGTCCTGTTTGTAAAGGATCATCAGACTTTACTAATTCAATCTTTGCTTCCCCTCCATTAAATAATTTTGTAAATAAATCTGAAAAATTTTTATTAACTTTTTCAAAAGCTTTTAAAAGTCGATTTTTTCCCTCCTGATTTATTTTATTAATAGCCTGTCTTAATTTTTGCAAAGCATCATAAAGATCATTTTTTTCTAATTCTAATTCATCTATATATGATTGTATTTCTTGTTCTTCAATTCTTGCTCTAAGATTAACTGGACCCATTTGTTCTCTTTGAAAATTTAGTTTTTCAAGTTCATTCTTTATCTCGATATGCGTTTTTTGTTTATACTTTGAAAATACATCATCATTTTCAATTTCTTCTGGTTGTTTTTTAGATCTTTCAAAAATTAGGGATCTTAGTTCTTTTTCTTTAGATTTTAGATTGTCTAAAACTCCATCAAGCTTTGTAATTTCATTTCTTTGATTTTCCCTTTTATATTCAGTTTGGGAGAGTCTTTCTTCAAGTTTTTTTAATTCATTTGAAGATTCTTCTGATAAATATTTGTTTTTTTTCAGTTCATTATTAAGAGAATTGTATTCACCTTGATAATTATTTATTTTTGATTGAATTTCAGTTGGAAGGTTTTCTAATTTTTTTTCTTCTAATAGATAACCTTTCTCTCGTTCATTAAATTTTTCAATTCTTTTTTTTGACTCCAATAAGTTATTTTTACTTTTCTTAATATCATTTATTAAATATGATTTATCTAATTCATTTTTCATAATCAACTCTCTAATTGAATTGATTTCTTTTCTTTTAATTTCAATTTTTTCATCAAGTTCTGTTATTTTTTTCTCAAAATCTCTTTTTTCATCTTTAATATTTCCGAAATTTTTGGTTAATAAATCTTCTTTTTCTTTGATATCTTTTAATTTAGAAAAGATATTACTTATATTATCCTTTAACTCTTTTACTTTTTGTTGTTCAATCTGAATAGTATAATTAATATGCGTAATTTTTTCTTTTTGGTTAGATATTTTAACAATTATAACATCTAAACTTTTGTATAAAGATTCTAGTTCTTTGTTCCTTAAACTTATGTTTTGTTCCAAATTTTCATTTGTCCTTTTGAATGAATCACCACTTTTCTTCAAGGTTTCAAGCTTCTTATTTAATAATTTACTGGTTTTTTCTAATTCATTCTTTTTTATTTGGGAATCAATAATTTTTTTATTTTGTAAATTTTCATGAGAAATAAAACCGTCCCATCTCCATATGTTACCATCTTTATCAACAAGCATTTGACCAATCTTTAATTGTTTTTGCTCTTCTAAAGCATTTTCTTTTTTTTCTATAAAACCTATTTGAGAAAGAATTAAATTTAATTCATTAGGTGCTTCTACAAAGTTGGACAATGGGTTTTTTATGGTCTGAATAATTTCCATTTTTTTTTTTACCCACTTTTTTGATGATCTTTTATCAAGTGTTGCGTCTAGTTCATACATTAATGCTGCAAAAATTGCATTTTCATAACCCGATTTAATTTTTATTAAATTAATAATTGATTCTTTGGAAATATTTGCATCACCAATTAACTTATTTAATGTTTTAATTTCAGTATTAGTCTCGGTAAATTTTTTTAAATTTAATTCAATGTCAAAATCTATTTTTCTTAACGATTGCTTGTTTAAATTTAATTTTTTTTGATCTTCTTGAATTGAGATCTTAAAAAAATCTATTTTTTTTTCTGATTTTTTCTTGTCAATTATTAGTTTTTGGAAAAAATTATCTTCAAAATCCAGTGTTTTTTTGTTTTTTTTTGTTGATTCATCTAGAATCTTGATTTCTTTTAAACTTACTTCCTCCTCTTTTTTTAAATTATCTTTCTCCTCTTTTAGATTATCAGATTTAAACTCGTCTCCAAGTGTAAGTTGCATTTCATTAACATAAATACTTTCAATTTGTTTAATTTGATTTCTTAGGTCTGTTTCCTCACCTGATAAAATATTTAATTTTTTTTGATTTTTTTGATCATCAGCTAATTCTAAAAGTTTTACTTCTGCTGTTTTTATATAATTTTCTAAATCACTTAAAATTTTATGTTCATTTTGCTTATCGTTAATAATTGTCTTTAAAAATTTCCTAATTTCCTCTTTTTTATTTTTTACTAATTCAAGTTTATTGATTAATGCATTTTGTAAATTTTTTTTTTCAAATAGTTTTTTATTAATTTCATTGCCAACCTCTTGAATTTTGTAAAAACTTTCCTTTAATGTTGAAACTCTTTGTTTTTGATTTTTTGAGTCATCAATCAACTTTTTCATTTCTGAGTTTAAATTTGTTACTTGTTGAAGTGATTCATCAAGTTTTGTTTTAATTTCGCTCCACTCAGAAAAAATAATTAAAGATTGATAAAACTTTATTGTTTGCGATAAATTTTCATATGTTTCGGCCTGTCTGGCTTGTCTAGACAAATTTCTTTTTTGTTCCAGAAGATTATTGAGATTTATTTCGACCTTTTCAAGATTTAGATCGGTTGATTGAAGCTTTAGCTCGGACTCTCTTCTTCTTGCTTGTAAACCTGAAATTCCTGCTGCATCTTCCAGGATTATTTTTCTTTCAATTGGTTTATAATTTATTACTTGATCAATGTTGCCTTGACTAATAATAGAACTTGATCTTGGTCCACTTCCAGAGTCGTAAAATAAAACACTTACATCTTTTGCTCTCACATCTCTGTTATTTATTTTAAAAAATGAACCAACCCCTCTTTCAAGTATTCGTGTGACATGAATTTTTTTTTCAGTAATTTTAAGTGTTTGAGAAATATCCTCAAATTCGTCAAGTTCAAGACTTACTTCGGCATAATTTTTTGCCGGAATATTTTGAGTGCCGTTAAAAATTACATCATCCATTGTGCCTGAGCGTAAACTTTTTGAGGAGGATTCTCCCATAACCCATCTGATTGCTTCAAATATATTAGATTTTCCACAACCATTTGGACCTATTATGCCTGTTACTCCATTTTCAATTAAAAGTTCAGTTGGCTGAGCAAATGACTTGAATCCAGAAATCTTTAATTTATTAACAGTAAACAATTTAAGTTAATTTAGGAGTGATTCTATTTTTAATTTTAAAGCTTCAAAAGTAAGATCCCCCTCATACTTTTCGTTATTAAAATATATTGTTGGGGTGGCTTTAATATCGTATTTTTTTGACGAACTTAGTCTTTGTTTAAGAATGCCATCTTCAATTGATTTATTTCCAACACACACTTTGATTTCATCATTTTTGAGTCCACCAAGTTTTGCAATCTTTAAAAGAGATCTAAAAGGGTCGTCAGTTCTTGTCCAATCTTTTTGTTTATTATATAAAACTTTTAAAAAACTAAAGAATCTATCATTTCCTGAACATCTAGCTATCACTGAAGCTTTAAGAGCAAACTTATCTAAAGGAAAGTCTCTGTAAGTGAAGTTAATTTTACCGGTATCAATATATTGTTCTTTAATTATTGGAAAAACTTCATTATGAAACTTAGCACAATGCCCACAAGTTAATGAAGCAAATTCAACCATTTTGATGGATGCAGTTTCATCCCCAATTTTTTTTTCTTCCAGAGCCTCAATTGTGTCTACTATTCTTGAATCTAAATGTTTTTGATGACCAAAAATAAGAACTGTTATGATAAATATTTTAAGGAAAATATTAATGATTGTCATAATACTTAATTACCATAAATAGTCAGGTTTGTAATGATTTTTTAAACTTTATTTTATCAACTACTTTTCTTAAAAAATATGAATTAATTTTTTCTTTTATTAAAACTGAAGAATATGATAACTCAAAAACATCATAATTATCCGCCACGATTGTTAAAACTTTTTTACTATTTATTTTTTTTAGTGAGGAAACGTAGCATTTTTGAAAATAGTTCTCTCCTATAATTTCTTTCCAGTTCATTTTGATTTCAACTAATTCATTAGTATTATTTTTTTTTTTAATATTTTTAATTATTTGAGGTAAAAGAGTTGAAACTTTTTTAAGTTTATTTATATTTTTTTTTGTATTCATGAATAATAATTATGACATTAGTTTGGCTTTTAAGAAAGCCTGGCATAAAAAAATTTTAAATTGGTATAAAGTCAATAAAAGAAATTTACCCTGGAGAAGAAAAACTTACCAAAATTTCTATAGAATTTGGATATCTGAGGTAATGTTACAACAAACGGTTGTGAATACTGTTATTCCTTATTATAAAAATTTTTTGGAAAAATGGCCAAATTTAAGGTCATTTTATAGCGCTACTCTAGAAGAGATCTTAATCGTATGGCAAGGCCTTGGATATTATCAGAGAGCAAGAAATTTGTTTAAAGCAAAAGAATATTTAAAAAATCATAAATTAGAAATTGATTCTAAAAGTTTGATCAATCTGCCCGGCATTGGAAATTATAGTTCCTGTTCAATAGCTGCAATATTAAAAGACGAGGCTTGTACTGTTGTTGATGGTAACATTGAAAGAATACTATCTAGAGTTTTTGGTTTAAATAGATCCGAAAAAAAGTTTAAAAAAAAGATTTTTAATATTGCAGAGACTTTAACTCCAAAGAAAAACAATAGATTTTATTTTCAATCACTAATGGACTTAGCTAATATAATCTGTAAAAGCAAGACTCCAGAATGTGAAATTTGTCCAATTCATGAATTTTGTGAAAGTAAGAACAGAACAAAATTTGAAATTAAAAAAACATATAAAAAAAAAAATAAAATAGGTATTTCCTTTTTAATTAAATATAAAAATTCTTTTTTAGTTGGGGTTTCTAAAAAAAGAATTCTTCAAGGCTTATACCAACTACCTGAAACTGAATATCAAGAAATTGAGAGAGGCAAAAACGTTAAAAATATTTTCAATCAAATGATTTTATCTTGGAAAAAAAAAAAAAATATCTTAGAAAAATTCAGAGTAGTAGATTTTGTTGAGCATAATTTTAGTCATTTTCATTTGAATCTGATGTTGGTTGAGATAGTATTATATAAAAAAATTGAAATAGATGAGTTCTCTTGGTTAACATTAAATGAATATAGAAAGAAACCAATGTCAAGTTTAATGAGAAAAGTTGTGCAATTAATAAAATGAAAATTTCATTGGCTTTATCAACAATTTTAGTTTTTTTAATTTTTATTAAAATGACGCTTGTTCAAGCTAATGATAATGTAAAACCTGTTGACGACCATGAAAAAGCCATTAAAGCTGTAAATGAGGGAGAAATTCTTCCTCTGGATGAGATATTAGTTAAAGTTAATCAAACCTATGCAGGTAGAATTATATCAATTAACTTGAAAGATAGTGAAAAAGGGTTATTTGGTTGGGTATATGACATCATGTTAATTGAACCGGGTAATAAAGTTAAACAACTGAGAGTTGATGCTGGTACCTCAACCATATTATCTGTTAAAACAGGAGGAAATTGATGCGTATACTTGTTATAGAAGATGACCCAAGTTTAAATATGCAAATCAAGCAATCACTTGAAGATAGTGGCTATTCTGTAGATACTGCAACGGATGGTGAAGAAGGACATTTTTTAGGAGACACTGAACCTTATGATGCAGTTGTTTTAGACCTAGGTCTTCCAAAAATTGATGGAATAACAGTTTTAGAGAAATGGCGCAAAGAAAAGAAAAACTTTCCAGTTTTAATTCTTACAGCAAGAGATCAATGGAGTGACAAGGTCTCGGGTTTTGATGCTGGAGCTGATGACTATGTTACAAAACCTTTTCAAATGGAAGAAGTTCTTGCAAGATTAAGAGCTCTTATTAGACGATCAGCTGGTCATGCCTCTTCAGACATACAATGTGGACCATTAAAAATTGACACAAAATCTAACAGAGTTTTTGTAAATGGTACTAAACTTAAATTGACTTCGCATGAATATAAAATTATTGAATATTTTTTACACCATCAGGATAAAGTTATATCAAGAACAGAATTAGTTGAACATATCTATGATCAAGATTTTGATAGAGATTCTAATACCATAGAAGTATTTATAGGTAGATTAAGAAAAAAAATGGGGATGAACCTGATTAAAACTGAAAGAGGTTACGGTTACAGACTATCCATAGAAAAAGAATAAAATGAATTCACTCGCAGTAAGACTATTTTTCAGTGCTACTGTTTGGATAATCTTAACTCTTTTGTCCGCAGGTCTTTTACTTTCTGACTTAAATAAAAAAACAAACTTTGAAGCGTTTGATGATAGGCTAAACCTTTTGTTGGAAACTTTGATTGGAGGAAGCAAAGTTGATTCTTCTGATAGTATCACTGTTGTAACATCAATCGGGGATCCAAGGTTTTTTCAACCTTACTCTGGATGGTACTGGCAAATTAACAAAGGTGCTAAAACATTAAGTAGATCTAGGTCAATGTGGGACCAGGTCTTTACAATGGATAAAAGATTAATTGGTGGCCGTTCACAATTTGTGAATTCAGTATCTCAAGGAAAGAAAAAAAAAGAAATTATTGAAACAAAACAACTTCACATTGTTCAAAGAGAAATATCTTTTCCAGGAATTTCTGAACCAATCACTTTTATGGTTTCCGGGGACACTTTTGAGTACAGAGAAAATATTAAAAATTTTGATAATACGCTTTCTACTATACTAATTTTTTTAGGAGTGGGATTAATGATAGCAGTTTTTTTACAAGTAAATTTTGGGTTGTTACCTCTAAATAAAATTAAAGGAGCTCTATTTAAAATCAGAAATGGTGACAAAAAAAGATTAGAGGCTAAATACCCTCTCGAAGTACAACCCTTAGCAACAGAAATTAATGACTTGTTGGAGCATAATGAAAAAATAGTAGAAAGAGCTCGTACTCATGTGGGAAATTTAGCCCATGTACTTAAAACACCACTTGCCGTGATTTCAAACGAAGTTGATAATAAAAATGAAATGTTAAACAATCAAATAATTTTGATGAAAAAGCACGTTGATAGATATCTGAAAAAGGCTCATCTTGAATCAGTAGGAAAAAATGTAAAAACTAAAATTGAATTTATTGTTTTTATAAAAAAAATGATAAGTATTTTCCAAAAACTTTACCCCAAAAAAGAAATTATTATTCAAAAGGATTTTAAAGAATTTTTTATTTACGGAAGTTTAGAGGATATGGAGGAATTATTTGGGAATGTACTAGAAAATGCTTGTAAATGGGGGAAAAGGAAAATAAAGATTAGTTTTGAGAATATAGGAGACAATGAAATTAAAATTTCTGTATCAGATGATGGAACGGGTTTGCCACAAGAGCAAAAAAATAGGGTTTTTTCTAGAGGTTTTAGATTAGATGAACAAACTCCAGGGAGTGGACTAGGACTTAATATAGTCAAGGATATTGTTGAAATATATAAGGGTGAGATATGGTTGGACAAATCGAATAAATTAGGAGGTCTTAAAGTCAATATAAAGTTACCAATTTCATTTATCTAAAATCTTTTTTAAAAAACTTTTTCTATGAATTTCAGTAACACCAAAATTCTTTATCGCTTCATAATGTTTTTTTGTTCCATATCCCTTATTTTTCTCCCATTCGTAATGTGGATAAAACTGAGAAAGTTTAGCTAACAATCTATCTCTGTGACATTTAGCTAGAATCGAGGCAGAAGCAATTGTTATTGACTTTTCATCGCCCTTTTCTAAAAATTCTACTTTATTGTTAAAATCAAATATTTTTTTTCCGTCAACCCTTATTGTATTCTTATGATTTTTAAAATATTTTAATGCTCTTTTCATTGATAAAATTGTAGCATTGAGAATATTTATATTATCAATCTCTAAATTAGTTGCCATTCCAAAGGAAAAAATGGAGTTTTTCTTTATAAAACTTGATAACATAAATCTTTTTTTTTCACTTAATTTTTTCGAGTCATTAATTTCTCTTGAAAAACTATGTTCTAAAACATTTTTTTTTAAAACAATAGCACATGAAACAACTGGACCACATAAAGCCCCTCTTCCAACTTCATCTACTCCTATAACTTCATTCTGTGCATCGTCAAAAAAAATTATTTTTCTCCAAGTCTTGGAATTAGTTCAACTAAATTGCAAGGTTTTGTCCTAGAATCTAATTGGAACTTTAGAATTTGATCCCAAGCATCTTTGCAAGCGTTTGGTGAACCTGGAAGAGCAAAAACAAATTTATTCTTAGCTAATCCAGCAGTAGCTCTAGATTGAAGTGATGAGGTACCAATTTTTTTAAAACTTAAATATCTGAAAATTTCACCAAATCCTGGAATTTCTTTGTCAAAAATCTTTTTTACAGCTTCAGGAGTTGAATCTCTTCCAGTTAATCCTGTCCCTCCAGTTAAAATTATTACATCAGATTTAGTAGTATTTATTATTTTTTTTAAGTAGTTATAAATTTCTTTTTCATTATCTTTAATAAAAACTTTTTCTAACATCTTGTGCCCAGCCTTAATAATTCTATCCTCCAAAATTTTTCCTGATTTATCAGACCTCAAATTTCTAGTATCAGTAATAATTAATACGTAAAACTTTAAACTTATAAAATTCTTATTATTCATTTAAATTAAGTTTTTTTGACAAATATATTGATTGATATTAAGTAAATCATCCCACATTTTTTTTTTTGCTAATGGATTTCTTAAAAGATAAGCTGGGTGAAAGATAGCTTTTGCAGGTATTTTTAATTCACTAAAGTCATCTTCGAAGAAATTATTTTCCTCCCTTAAAATGTTAATTCCTTCATTCTTACAAAGTATTGATTGAGCTGCAACATTTCCTAAAAGTATTAAAAGTTTGGGTTTAATTATTCTAATATGTTTTTTTGTAAATGGAAGACAGGCCTCAATTTCTAATTTACTTGGTGTTCTGTTTCCTGGGGGTCTCCAAAAGATAACATTTGTTATATAAAAGTTTATTTGTCTATCCAAACCTATCAAATTAAACATTTTATTTAATAGTTTTCCTGCCTGTCCTACAAATGGTTTCCCAAGCTTATCTTCGTCTGCACCAGGTGCTTCACCAATAACCATAATATTTGATTTTTCTTGTCCATCTGAAAAAACAAGATTTGTAGCAATATCTTTAAGATCACAGTTACAACTATTTATTTCATCTTTTAGTTTATTCAATTCTTCCTTTATGTTTGTTGATAGTGGTTGAGTGATTTGAAGTTGATTTTTATTAGCTAAATGCCTGTTTTTCTCTTTGATAATCTTTGATCGTGGAATGGAGGCAATACAGGTGGATATTTCCAAAGACTTATAAAAATCAACAAAAGACTTTATGTTTTTAACTTTCATTTATATATATATAATTATTATCCATTCTAATTATATGTTTTAAATGTCTGATTTTAATATAAAAAGAGAAAAAATGGAATATGACCTTGTAATTGTTGGTGCAGGTCCAGCAGGATTGTCTGCTGCGATAAATTTTAAAAAGCTTTGTAAATCTCAAAATAAAGACTTTTCAGTTTGCGTAGTAGAAAAAGGTTCTGAAGTCGGGGCTCACATTCTTTCAGGAGCGGTTCTAGATCCAACTTCTTTAAATGAATTAGTTGAAGATTGGCAATCTGATGAAACATGTCCTGTGAAGACTAAAGTAAGTTCTGAAAGAATTAGTTTTTTAACAGAAACTAAATGTATCAACCTACCAAAATTTTTTATTCCCTCTGTAATGCATAATAAAGGGAACTTTATAATTTCTCTTGGTTCAACATGTAAATGGCTTGCTACTAAGGCTGAGGCTTTAGGTGTTGAAATATATCCAGGTTTTGCAGCTTCTGATATGATTTTATCTGACAACAAATTATCTGGAATTATTACTAGTGATTTAGGCATAAATAAGGATGGACAACCTGGACCAAATTTTCAACCCGGCATAGAAATACATTCTAAATTTACTCTTTTTGCAGAGGGATGTAGGGGACATTTGGGGAAAAAACTAATGAATCAGTTTAAACTAAGAGAAAATGTACAACATCAAACCTATGGTCTTGGCCTAAAAGAATTATGGGAAATTAAAACAGAAAAATCTAGACCTGGTCATGTTATGCATACCATTGGTTGGCCATTAGACTCAGAAACTTATGGTGGATCCTTTTTGTATCACCTCTCCAAAAATCTTGTATCGGTAGGATTTGTAATTGGACTAGACTATAAAAATCCTTATTTGTCACCTTACGAGGAGTTTCAAAAATTTAAAACACATCCAAAAATCAGAAGTTTATTTGAAGGCGGAAGACGCATTTCTTATGGTGCTAGAGCTTTAAACGAAGGAGGGTGGCAATCCTTGCCAAAACTTTCTTTCCCTGGAGGAGCTTTAATAGGTTGTAATGCTGGGACTTTAAACACACCAAAGATAAAAGGAACACATACAGCAATGAAATCTGGAGTAATTGCTTCGACGGAAGTTTTTAGTGAATTAGTGGCCGGGAAAAAAAATACAGAACTACATGGTTTCCAAAATAAATTTTTAAGTTCTTGGGCTGGGAAAGAGCTTAAAAAAGCGAGAAATGTAAGACCCTCATTTAAATATGGTCTTAAATTAGGAATGATTCTTACAGGAATTGATCAAATTCTTTTTAGGGGTAATGCTCCATGGACTTTAGATCATTCTGAGCCAGATCATTTGTCATTAAATGAAAAGTCAAAGTTTCAACCTATAGAATACCCTAAGCCTGATGGAAAACTTACTTTTGATAGGCTTACAAATGTCTCTTTTTCATCTACTTATCATGAAGAAAACCAGCCCTGCCATTTAAAGCTGTCTAGTGAAGAAATTCCAATTTCTAATAATTATAATTTGTATGATTCTCCTGAACAAAGATATTGCCCAGCAGGTGTTTATGAAATAATAAAAGATAATAATATTCCAAAGCTCCAGATTAATTCTCAGAATTGTATTCATTGCAAAACATGCGATATTAAAGATCCTTTGCAAAATATTACGTGGGTTTCACCTGAAGGAGGAGGTGGTCCAAATTATACAAATATGTAAAAGATTATTCTTTTTATTAATTGCTCTATCATTTACTAATGTTTTTGTAATACCCAAAAACTTATTTGCAAATGATTATGGGAGCTATTTGGCCTGGAGTTACGCCAGAAAAGTTACTGATTTTAATAATTTAAAATTTTTATTCTCTACAATTGATGTATCATCAATTGACGATGGTATGATGGAAGAGGCTCTGTTTCAGTCAGTGATTTTTGAAAATTGGGAAAAAGCCAATGAGGTCAGCAAAAAAATTTTAAGAAAAAATGAAAACAATGTATCAGCTACATTTTATTTCTTTGTAGATAGTTTTTTAAAAAAAACAACCACAACTTATAATTTAAAAAAATCTCATTTTAGCTTTTTAGATAAAAACTTTCAGAAGGCTATTTCATTGTGGACAACTAAAAAAACACTTTCAGAGTCTCAAGATTTTGAGAATTGTATTCCGTTAATTTGTCTTCATATCGGGGCAAAGCTTTTAACTCAGGGAAAAAAAAATAAGGCTGAAAAGTTTTTTTTGAAAGTCGAAGAACAAAAATTTTCATCACTAAGGATAAGAGAGTTACTATTTTTATCATTTTTAGAACTTAACAGAAACCAGAATGCAAAAAAAATACACAAAGATTTATCTCTTAAAGATATGAATTTAAAAAAAATAAGTCTAAATTATTTCGAAAATAATAAATACTTACTAAACCCAATTAAAACAAATATGGATGGTCTTGCTGAGGTTCTTTATAATATTTCAAGTTGGTATTATCAGAAAGATTTATACAAATATGCTATTTTTTTTGGGAAACTTTCTCTAAAAATTAGGCCTAATTTCAATGCAATGAAGCTATTAGTTGTAAATGCCTTTGAAGAAATAGGTTTTGGTGAGATGGCTTCAGACACAATTACAAAAATTAATGAAAGAAACCCATACTATATGAGATTCTTGAAAATAAGAAGTTCTCTAAATAAAGAAGATAAAAAAAAACTTGTGATAGAACTTGAAAAACTTTCAAAATCATATCCTGATAATTGGGAAGTAACAATACTTTTAGCCGACAAATATAGAGGTTTGGAGAAATATGATGAGTCTATAAATTTATATACTCGGGTTATTGAAAAAAATAACATTGAAAATAAGTTGCCAATCCTATACTCCAGAGGGATTGCGTATGAGAGATTAAATAAATGGAATAAGGCTGAAAAAGATTTTAAAGAAGCATTACTAATTAATCCAGACGATCCCTACATACTTAATTATTTAGGTTATAGTTGGCTTGACAGAAAGTTAAATTTAGATGAGGCACTAGAGCTTCTTAAAAAAGCTGCAGAGCTCCAGCCGAATGATGGTTATATTATTGATTCCCTAGGATGGGCTTTTTATCTTACAGGAAATTTTGAGAAATCAATATACTATTTAGAGAAAGCTTTATCGATAATGCCTAATGATGCAACATTAAATGACCATTTAGGCGACGCATATTGGAAATCAGGTAGAAAAAAAGAAGCAATATCCCAGTGGCAAAGAGTATTGATAATAAAACCAGAATATAAACATAGCGAAATAGTTAAAAAAAAAATTGAGGGTGGAATTAAATAGCCATGGAAAATATTACTAAATTGTCTCCCGCAAAAATTAATTTATATCTTGAGATTCAAGAAAAAACTCATAATGGATATCATAACCTTGAAAGTTTAATGACCTTATGTAATTTTGGAGATGTTATTGAGGTTAAGTTAGCCGAATCTTTTAACTTTAAAATGAACGGACCATTTTCTTCAAAATTGTCAAAAAGCTCAAATATTATAATTAAAGCTATAAATCTTTTGGAAAAAAAATATGAACAAAAGTTTGCAGTTGAGATAAATCTAACAAAAAATTTACCAATAGCTTCAGGAATGGGGGGTGGATCTTCAAATGCAGCGACTACAATTTTATGCATTGCTGAATTATTTAAATTAAACCTAACTAAAAAATTCTTAAATTATTTATTTTTTTTAGGCGCTGATGTTCCTTTTTGTTTTTTTAGAAAAACAGCTATTGTTAGAGGTAAAGGAGAAAAAGTTTTTCCTTTAAAAAAAAAAATTCCTGAATTTTTTTTGCTTTTAGTAAATCCTATGAAAGAAATTTCTACGAAACTAATTTTTGAAAACTTAAAAATTCAGCCAAGACAACAAAGCAATTTTGATGAAAATTTACTTCAAGAAGAAAGTTTTATTAAATTTTTAAAATCAAAAAGTAATCATCTTCAAACTGAAGCAATTATTCAATGTCCAGATATAAAACTAATACTTGATTTTCTTGATAATAAAACCAACACTTTACTATCAAGGTTAACAGGATCTGGAGCTACTTGTTTTGCTTTATATGACTATAAAGAAGATTTAGATAAAGCGTATGACCTTGTTACTGAAAGATTTGAAGATTTTTGGGTAAAAAAAACAAAAATAGATAATTATTTTGAATGATATAAGACTTGTATATATTTGAAAAAATGATTATCTTTCATTAATTCTTGGGGTGTAGCCAAGTGGTAAGGCACCTGTTTTTGGTACAGGCATTCGTAGGTTCGAATCCTACCACCCCAGCCAAGATTCAAATGACTGAGAGTGTTTATTTTTCGTTAAATGATTGCAGTTTAAAGTTTGGTAAGAAGAAAATTTTTGAAAATGTTTCAATAAGTCTTCATAAAAAAGATAAAGTAGCATTGGTTGGAAAAAATGGTGTAGGGAAGACTACACTTCTAAAAACTATAAGTGGAAAAATTTTATTTGATACAGGTGATTTCTGGTTTAATTCAAAAATAAAAATAGGCTCATTAAATCAAACTTTATTGCCACTTAGTAAATCCAATTCTTTTGAATATCTTTACGACTTTTTGGATTCCGAAAAAGAGGAGTATTTTATTCATCAAGTTTGTGAAGAATTAAAGATAGACAAAAATAAAAATATTAAAAATTTGTCTGGAGGGGAGCATAGGAAGCTTAATTTAGCTTCTTTGCTAATAAAAAGACCAGATCTTATTCTTTTAGATGAACCTACCAATCATTTAGATATAGAATCAATAAATTGGCTTGAAGATTTTTTAATTCATACATTTGATGGCTCTTTTATAATTACTAGCCATAATAGAGGTTTCTTAAAAAATGTTACCAATAAAGTTTTTTGGTTGGATAGACATAAAATTAAAGTTTCTCCAAATGGTTTTAAAGGATTTGAAGATTGGAAAAGTTCATTAATTGCACATGAAATTAGAGAACTTGACAATAAAAAAAAATTTTTAATTGAAGAAACTGAATGGATGGCTAAAGGTGTTACTGCAAGAAGAAAAAGGAATATGAGAAGAAAGGACAATTTTTTCGCTTTAAAAGAAGAATATGAGAAACAAAAGAGTGAATTTTTAAAATCAATTTCTAGAGCAAGAATTAATGTTTCAGATGTAAGTGAGCATGGAACAAATATTTTAATAAATTTTCATAAAGTATCTAAAAAATTCATAACTAATGAAAAATCAAAAATTATCTTAAATGATTTCTCTTTTAAACTTCTAAGAGGTGATAAAGTTGGAATTATCGGAAAGAATGGTTCAGGGAAAACAACTTTTTTAAAAATAATTGGTGATATTAATTTAATTGATCAAGGAACTATAAAAATTAGAAAAAATATTAAATTTAATTATTTTGATCAATCTGGATCTCAATTTGATAATAACAAAAGTATAAAAGAAAACTTAATCCCTAGTGGTGGAGACTATATTGAGGTGGCAGAAAAAAAAATTCATATTTGTGGTTATTTAAAAAACTTTTTGTTTGATCCTAAAAATATTGATCAAAAAGTTGGTGTTTTATCAGGAGGAGAAAGAAATAGATTATTGTTAGCAAAAATTTTATCTAACCCCAAAGAAATATTACTTCTTGATGAACCGACTAATGATCTTGATATGGAAACGATTGACATACTTATTGATTTTTTAAATAATTATAAGGGTGGAGTTTTTATTGTATCTCATGATCAAGATTTTCTAGAAAAAACTGCCAACAAATTTTTGTTTTTTGACGGAAATGGAAATACGAAGGTATCAGTAGATTTTGACAATTTTCTAATACCTGAGAAAAGAGAAGCTAAAATAGAAAATAATTTGTTATCTCCTCACTCGATCAATACAAATAAAAGGTCTGAAAGCACCTTAAAAAAAATTAATAAAATTTTAAAAAAGATTGAAAACAAAGAAAGCTATATTTTGAAAATATCCAAGGAATTGGAAAAGATTAACCAAGAAAAAAGTTTTGATTATTCGAAAAGTGAAAAAATTTTATTAGAATTGAAAAATGCTCAAAATGATTTAAGTGCACTTGAAAAAGAGTGGTATTTATTAGAGGAAAAATCACTTGAGGAAATGGCAAACAATGAAAATTAATATTAAATTTTTAATTTGTGGAATTTTTTTAGGATTTATTCCTGAATTAACTAATTTAAATAGTCAATTAGATTTTAATTCAAAAATTGTACTTGGTATGACATTGGTTATGATTTTTTTATGGGTTACGGAGGCAATCCCAAATTCAATTACGGCATTTATTCCTATAATTATTTCACCAATACTTATAGATATAAGTCTTAAAAATATATTATCAAAATATGCCAGCCCTGTGGTTTTTCTATTGTTAGGTGGGTTCTTGTTAGCATCTGGTTTTGAGAAAAGTAATTTGCACAAAAGACTTGCTTTAAAATCCATAATACTTTTTGGCTCTACAAAAAAGAAACTATTATTATGTTCTATTTTTTCGACAGCTTTTTTTAGTATGTGGTTGTCAAATACAGCTACTTGTCTATTAATGTTACCTATCATAAAGTTTTTAGTGGATAATTCATTAAATCAAAAGGAGGACGAATATTTCTCGAAAACTTTACTTTTATCTGTTGCTTATGCTTCTTCAATAGGAGGAATGATGACACCGATAGGAACGATACCCAATGCAATACTGGTAGGCTTTTTAAACGAAAATTATAACATTCAAATAAACTTTATTGATTGGTTTATTTATGTTTCTCCACTCGCTTTTATTATACTTTTTTGTCTATGGTTTTATTTTTCAATTAAAATAAGAGCCAATCACAAAAAAATTAATCAAGTTTTAATAACAAAAAAATATTTAGAATTAGGAAATTTCTCTATTGCTGAAAAAATAACCTCAGTAATTTTAATTTTTACTGCATTCTTATGGATCTTAAAATCCAAAATTAATGAAATGTTAGGTGTTAGCTTAACAGATTCAGGTATAGCAATAATGTGTGCCTCTCTTTTTTTCATCATTCCAGTAGATAAGAAATTTACAGTTTTGCTTAGTTTTGATTGGTTCAAAAACATACCATGGAATGTTTTAATTCTATTTGGTGGAGGACTTTCAATGGCGGCACTTATCGTTAACACAGGGTTAGCAAAAGATATATCTGAAAATTTAATTTTCATTAAAAACTATGAGATTTTTATTGTAATATTAGTTCTTGCCTTTTTTACATCAGTTCTTACAGAATTCACAAGTAATACTGCTACAACATTTTTGTTTTTACCATTATTTGCAACCTTTGCTGTAGAATCAAATCTAGATGTAATTCAGATTACAATACCAATAGTGTTAGCAGCTAGTTGTGCTTTTATGATGCCTATTTCAACGCCTCCGAATGCAATAGTTTACTCAACAAACAAATTCAATATTATGTTTATGGTTAAAATGGGAGTTATATTAAATATTCTGTCGATAGTTTTAATTTCGTTTTATACAAACTTTTTTAATTTAAATTTATTCTAAAAATGATAAAAAAAAATATAGCAGTTTTAATAGATTTAGAACTATCTAAAAAATCTGGTGGTCATGTAAAGTTTTGGGAAAGAATATGCGAATCAATAAAACAATATCCATTAGATATTAAGCTAAATCTTTTTTTCTTAGGAAAAAAAGAAGAAAAGATTAGGTTTAGTAAAAGTATAAATTTTAATATTTTAAAGCCAATCTTTTCTACAAAGTTTTTAAGATTTTTTGGAATAGACGCTGACTACACTGACCTGTTTCCTATAAACCTAAGACTTTTTTTTCAGTTAAGAAGGTTTGATTTAATTCATACTACAGATCAACTATTTACAATGTCACGAACAGCTAGATTAGCATCTAAGATTTGGAAAATTCCTTTGACAACATCTTATCATACAGATGCCACATCCTATACAAAATATTATGTCTTAAAAATTTTTTCAAAACTTCCTTTTTTATTAAAGTATATCATTATTGACAAAATAAAACTGCACGAAATAATTGCGAAAAATCAGAAAAAAAAGATTATAAATTACTTTCTTTCAGTTAAACAAATAATGATCGATGATAAAATTTTGAATGATTATTTTTGTTTGAAAAATAAAAAATCTATACACCTTCAAAGAGGCATTAACAAAAATATATTTAAAAAAAAAAAAATTAACAAAGAAAAAACACTAGAGAAATTTAGTTTACCAAAAAAAAAAAAAATTATTTTTTTTTGTGGTAGGATTCATAGACTAAAAGGAGTTTTTTTCCTTGCAGAGATTCATAAAGAGCTTGAAAACAAGGGTGTTGATGTAGTCACAGTTTTAGCTGGTGAGGATTTTGAAGGAGATGAATGTAAAAAAATTGGAGGAGATAACTTAATAGTTATTAATTATTTAAATCAAAATGAAATTTCATCTTTTATGAACATTTGTGATTTTTTTGTTTTTCCGTCTCTTTATGAAACTGGCCCCCAAGTTGTTTTAGAGGCAAAAGCATGTGAGGCTGTTTGTATTGTTTCACCTGATGGAGGTGGAAAAAGAATAAAGCATAATATTGATGGAATAATTATGGAAAAATATTCTTCAAAGGTTTGGTGTAATGAAATTATAAAGTTGTTAGATAACTCAAAAAAAACTAATACAATAAAGAAAAATTTAAAAAAATCTAAAAATCAAGCGACATGGAAAGATATTTTTTTTAAATGTTTCTATAATAGCTGGAAAAAGATTTTATAAATTGATGAAAAATATTTTACTTGTTGCCCCACATCCTGATGATGAAATAGTTGGTGCTTCCATAATTATTAAAAGAATTCTTTCGAAGAAGAATCTTATAATTTTTTTTCCTACGAATGGAGTTATACCAAAGGAAGCTATGTGGTTATGGGATAGAAAAAACTATAAAGAAAGAATAAAAATTAGAAAGAAGGAAATGAATCAGTCTTTAAAAAATTTAGGGATTAAAAAGTTTTATTTTCAAAATATACCTTCTAGGACATTAAAAAAAAATATTTTAAAAACTTTTTCAATCATGAAAAAAATTATTAAAAAAGAGGCCATTGATACGATATTTTGTCCTGCTTTCGAAGGGGGGCACCAAGATCATGATGTTTCTAATTTCATATGCTCAAGACTAAAGAAGCTTGCAGCTATCTATGAATTTGCAGAATATAACTATTTTAATAAAAAAATTAATAGTAATACTTTTTTTAAGAAATCAAAAAATCAAAAAATTATTTTTCTTTCAAATAATGAAAAAAAATTAAAAAAAAATTATTGCATATTTATAAATCTGAAAAAGCAAATCTAAATTATTTATCCTTTTATAAAGAAAGTTACAGAAAAATATTAGACTATGATTATTCACAACCACCACACTCGGGGATATTGTTTTATAAACGTTTTTCTTTTTTCTCCTGGCACCCAAGAGTTGACTCAGATAAACCTGATAATGTTGCAAAAGACATAATTAATTCAGAAATATTCTAAATGAACATAAATAAAAACTTTAGATATTTTTTTTTTTTTTTGGTTGGTATTTTCATTTTAAAATGGGTCTATGATTTTTTTGATGGTAAAGAAGCAATCGAGTTAATAAATCAGAATAAAACAAAGTTATATTTAGTAATACTTGCTCATGTTCCTACATTGTTTTTTGATTCGTTAGCGTGGTATTTTTTAATAAAAAAAAAAACTTTTAGCTTGATTTGGTCAATATTAATTACCTGGATTGCTCAAACGTCAGGTAAGTTTCTACCTACCGGAAATGTAACTGGGGAATTTGTTAAAATCTATCTTGGGATAAAAAAAGGTCTCTCCTCTCATGAATCTTCCTCAACTGTTTTCGCAGACCTTATTTTAGCTACATTTTCTTTATTCTTAATGGCTTTTTTTAGCTTAATTTATGTTCTTTTGATTGATTTTGACTTATTTCAATCTAAGGGAAGTATTTATATTTATATATCATTATTATTAATTTCTTTGGGTTGTTTGTTTTTTTATTTACTAGTTAAAAATCGATTATTAATTTTTATGTTAAGAAAAATTCATAATATTTTTGGGATCTCCTTAAGTAAAAATAAAATTTTGTTTATTTTAAGGCTGGATATTTCTTTATTTAACCTAATAAAAAGGAAAAAATTACTTTTTAAAGTACTTTTTACAAGGTTGCTTGGTTGGGTAGCAGGCGCTTTCGAAATTTTTATTTTTCTTTCAATTATTGGAGTGGAAGTCTCTTTTTTAGATGTTATTTTAATTGAGGCTTTTTCAGGAATTATAAGGTCAGTAGCTTTTTTTATACCAGCAGGTATTGGAGTTCAAGAACTTGCCTTTGTTGTTATTGGTGACTATGTAGGGTTGAGTTCGTCAGTTTCATTTTCAATTGCTATTGGCAGAAGGATAAGAGAAATCTTAGTAGGTATCCCTGCTATTGGAACTTGGTTTTATTTTTTTGGAAAGTCTAAGGAAAGTAAAAAAGGGTCTAGTAAATAGACCCTTTTTTTTATGGGGAGCTTGTTATTTTTTTGTAAACTCTGGGTATCCCATAGAGCCTAGTTCACTGAGATCAAGACCGTATTCCTCATCATCTTTAGAGGCTCTAATTCCGATGAAAGTTTTGATAATGAACCAAATTAATAAGCTTGCAATCAATGTGAATGCACCGTAGGAAATAACACCTATAAATTGAACTTTAAGTGAAGCATCAGGGTTTGTCCATGCTACTACTAGGGTACCCCATATACCAGCAAAAAGGTGTGCTGGGATTGCCCCTACTACGTCATCAATTTTAAGCATATCCAGTAACTTCATTCCATACATACAAATTATTCCACCAATTGCACCAATAATTATTGCTTCTCCCATTGATGGTGTTAGTGGTTCGGCAGTAATGGCTACAAGACCTGCTATAGCTCCATTTAAGGTTGCTGATATATTTGTGTGACTATTAGTTAATTTACTGACAATCATACAGGCGACAACACCTCCAGCTGCAGCAAGATTAGTATTAACAAAAATGTCGGCAACCGCAGTAGCATCTGCACCAGAGCCAAGTGCTAATTGGGATCCTCCATTAAATCCGAACCAACCAAGCCAAAGAATGAAAACACCAAGAGTAGTCATTGGTAATGAGCAACCCGGAAGAGTATTCGCAGTTCCGTCACTTGAGAATTTTCCATCCCTAGCTCCTAGTAGTATTGCTCCAGCTAATGCAGCCCAACCACCTACAGAGTGGACAAGGGTTGATCCCGCAAAATCGGAAAATCCCATCTCACTTAACCAACCACCACCCCATTGCCAAGAGCCTGCAATAGGATATAAAAATCCAGTTAAAATTGCGATAAAAAGAAAGAAAGGCCAAATTAAGATTCGCTCAGCTAACGCACCTGAAACAATTGAGGCCGTAGTTGCAACGAAAACCATTTGAAAATACCAATCTGAAGCTGCGGCATAACCTGTCTCTAAATCAACATCTGAATTCCTATCAAACATTGAAAAAGAGCCCATAAAACCACCATCTACTCCATCATACATTAGATTGTAACCAATAAAAAAATACATAATTCCAGCAATAGAAAATAACCCAATATTTTTTAAGCATATTACAGCTGTATTTTTACTTCTTACTTGTCCTGCTTCGAGCATGCAAAAACCAGCAGCCATAAACATTACTAAGAATCCACAAACCAAAAAAAGGAATGTGTTTAAGATATATGCAACTTCGCTAGAAACAGCGGAAGCAACAACATCTTCTTGAGCAGCTACATTAAAAGAAACTCCTAATATTATTGTAAATATAGATAATTTTAATAAGTTTCCGTTAATTGCAGAACTCAAAAGACGAAAAGATTTACTTAACATAATTTTCTCCCGTATAAGTTAAACATAAAAAATATCATGCATAAACGATGCCAAAAAAACTTGTTATATTGTAAATTCTTGATAATATTGATAAAATAATGTAAATTTTATTTTTTTATTCTACAAACGTAAAATAAATAACATAAATTGATTAAAAATTAATCATAGGTTAAAATTTATGCAAGAAAGATATTTGGGTGATATACATGATTTTAAAAAATTTATTTTCTTAAAATTTTTAAGTATTGAATTTAATAAACAAATAGGACTCAATTGGTATTTAGTTGATCCAAAATTTATAAGTATCACGGAAAAAAAAAATAATGATGGTGAACACAGAAAATACATACAGGATGAAAAGTTCAAAAATATTGATGAAAAAGTTTTCGAAGAATTAAAAAAATTCAAACAAAAAGAACTTAGAAAAATTGATAAATTTACTGAAGAAACTCATCTAAAAAAATTTATTAAATTTTTTAACGATAAGATAAACATTCAATACCGAAAAGATTGGTTGAAAAGGTCACTAAAATTCTTTGATAAAGAAGAGATAATTTTTTTAGATCCAGATAATGGTTTACTTAAAAGCAAAGTAAGCAGGAAGCACTCTTTAAAATATATTTTAATTGATGAAATTAAAAGTTACATTAATAGCAGTAAAATAGTAATTTATACCCAATTCCAGTCATTTAATAAACATCACTTACTCTATCTCTGTGAAATAAAGAAATATCTTGAGGAAAATGAATTGATTTTAAATATTCCCGTTGTTAGGAATAGGACAGCTCCAAATACTTTTTATATTACAATATGCAAAAATAAAAAAATGGTAGAAGCTTTAAAAGTAAAAATTGAGAAGTTTTGCTCAATTAAGCAAAACTCATGCGAATTAGTTACAATCTAAAACAACAGGTGAGATTTTTTTGAGCTTAAGAACCAAAGAATATTCAGGATAATCATATTTAAAATAATTTGCCACACCTTGGTCATTAAGGTTAACTGTTTGCTCAAAAATTGGTGTTGATTCGTTATCTTTATAGTAAGACATTCTAATTTGTTTGAACTTATTATTTATTTTTCCTGAAAGTTTTACATCGCCTTCTTTAAGAACTTTGTCAGTAATAAAAACAGAAATATTAAAAAACTTATCGGGAATTGTCCCCTCATAAACCTTTTTTGTAATCATTTTTTTATCGCCGTATAAATTTGCTATGATTTCTTCTAAAAACATGTGAGGAAAGACTACGTCACCAGGAAAGTTTAAATTTTCTTTATCAGTTTCTGGGAATTCAACAATTAAACTATCATTAAGGTTAGCTTTTCCGTAAATTCTATTTTCAAGTTCAGCGTTTTCTTTTACTTCTAGCAAAAAGTCCATATTTTTGCCGTTAATTTTTTCGTTAATGGAATAATTGATTTCATTTACAGTACCCACTCCATGCGAATTAATGAAACGGGTCATCATTCTTTGATTTGAAACCCAGGAATTATCACAATTGTTTATCCAATCAATAAAAAGGTAGCCAGAGGCTTTATCAACATATGTTTTTCCTGGTAATCGAATCGTTTCTGATGAACCAAGTGATATCTCATATTCACTTTGATATGAAATTAATTTTGATTTAGAATTTACCTCAATTGATGTAAAAATAGTGAAAACAATTAAGAGGATTAGTAAGATACGATTTACAGATGATTCAAAGTATTTAATGTCCATATTGAGAAACTACTTTTATAGAGATTTATTGTATAGTTAACATAATATTTTTTGGCAAATGGTTAAAGTATTAATTTTCATCTTTTTAATTTTTCTTTTTTTTTTAATTTATATTTTGGGAAGAAATACGAGTAAAAAAATAATTTATATTAATTTCATTTTAATATTTTTAATTTTTATTAGTCTTATTTTAATCTTTGTCAACCAAGAAAATAACACCGGAAAAAAATACTATTCCCCAGAATTTGACGGTGAACAAGTAACTCCAGGATATTTTGATGAAAATTAAAAATTTCACTAAAGTATGTAAATTTCATAAGATTCCCCTTCAAAGGATAAAATTAATAGAATCAATTTTAAGCTCAAAAAAGGGTAAATTGTATCTTGTTGGTGGAGTTGTCAGAGATTTAATTTTAAAAACGAATGTTTCTCCAGTACCTGATCTTGTTTGTGACTTACCAATAACTACTATAGTTAGTCTCTTAAAAAAAAATAAAATACAATTTTCATCTGTTGGTATTGATTATGGCTCCATAGTTATTCAATACGATTTCCTAAGATTTGACCTTACATCGATGAGAAAAGATTTAGTTTCCTATGGTAGGCATGCAGAAGTTTCATTTAGTCCAAACTTGGACGATGATTCTGCAAGAAGAGATTTTACAGTGAATGCAATATATTGTGATACTAATGGCAACATAATTGATCCTCAGAATGGTCTTAAGGATCTGAATCGAAAGAAGGGGCCAAAAATTAGATTCATTGGTGATACAGAAGAAAGAATAAAAGAGGATTTTCTTAGAATTTTAAGATTTCTAAGATTTTCTTTATATTATTCAAGAACATTTGATCTAGTTGGTTTAAATTCATGTAAAAAATTTATAAAGAGTATTCAGAAATTATCTTTTGAAAGAAGAATAGGCGAGGCAAAAAAAATTATCGTCTTAAAAAATTTAGAGTCAGAGTTTGTTATAAAAAAAATTTATAAATTTTTAGAGTTCTGTTTAGATTGTAAATTGAACTTTAAAAATTTTATAAATTTATGTCTGATTGAAAAAAAAATTAATGATATATCTTTTGAAAGAAGAATTAAGTTATTAATCAGAAAGAAAAAAATTACCAAAATTAAATTTGTCGACTATCTAGAGAAAAAAGTTAAAGAAAGAATAACAACAAACTTTAAACTCGTTGATTTTTCTGAGAATTTAGTTTTTTACTCTCTTTATAAATATCCAAAAGAAATAGTACTAGACGCTCTGATTTTTGGGTATTTAAATAAAAAAATAAGCAAAAAAAAATTAATTTTCTTAGTAAAAGGAGTTAAAAATTTTAAACTCAAAGATATACCTATCGATGGAAATGACTTAATTAGGTTAGGTTTTAAAAAGGGAAAAATAATTGGTCAATTATTAGATAAAACAAAAAAGTGGTGGTTAAAAAAGAATTGTTTGCCTAATAAAAAAGAATGTGAGAGTTTCGTTTTTTCCTTATTTCCAACCAGTCGAAGGAGGTAAGGACATAAAAATAGCCTCAACGTTTCCATTTGTTTGTAATCCAAATTTTGTTCCTCTATCATAAAGAAGATTAAATTCAGCATATCGTGATCTTCTATGAAGTTGTATTTTTTTGTCTGATTCACTCCACTTAAGGTTGATAGATTTTTTAACGATTGTTTTATATGCACCTAAAAAGATTTCACCAACTTTTTTGGTAAAATTAAAGTCTGCTTCCCAATCATTTGAGCATAAATTATCATAGAAAATACCACCTAAACCTCTATGTTCTTGTCTGTGTGGAAGAAAAAAATAGTCATCACACCATTTCTTAAATTTCTTGTAGCTTCCTTTATGGTAATCTTCACATATTTTCTCTAATTCCGAATGAAAAAATTTTGCTAATTTTTGAGAACTTTTTGACCCTAAATCACTAGGTGTTATATCAGTCCCCCCGCCAAACCAACTTTTTCTTGTTATTATAAAACGAGTATTCATATGAATTGCAGGAATTTTGGGAGAAAATGGATGAATGACTACGGAAATACCTGAGGCCCAAAATTTTTTAGACTTTTCTGTACCTGGAATTTTACCAGCTAACTCATTGGATAAACTTCCAAAAACTGTGGAAATATTAACTCCAGCTTTTTCAAAAACATTCCCTCTCAAAATGCTCATCTCTCCTCCTCCTAAATCTTGATTTCCTTTTTTTTCTCTATACCACTTTGTCCTTTTAAATTTAAATTTTCCATCATCAAGTTCCTCTAATTCTTTACAAATTTGATCTCTCAGAGATTTAAACCATGTTGTACAAAACTTTTTCTTTTCATTGATTTTTTTCATTGTTTTAAAAATTTTTCTTTTTATATTATTATTATAACAAGGTATAATTAATTAATGAAAAATATTCAGCAATCAAAAAATGTAAATAATTCCTCAATAGATGAGGAAAAAAGAGATTTTTTGTTTATTACAACAGCAGGATTAGCAATTGCCGGTGGTGGTGCATTTGCATGGTCTCTTGTTGACACAATGAACCCTAGTAAAGATGTTTTGGCACTCTCGACCACTGAGGTTGACCTATCACCCCTTGAAGAGGGTCAAAGTCTAACAGTAATTTGGCGTGGAAAACCTATATTTATAAGACATAGAAGTAAGTCAGAGATAGATCTTGCGACTAATGTTTCAATTGATGAACTTCCTCACAAAGAGTCTGACGATGTTAGAGTTAAAAACCCTAAATGGCTTGTTGTTGTTGGTGTATGCTCGCATCTTGGTTGTGTGCCACTAGGTCAAAAAATAGGGGATAGCAAAGGTGAATTTGGTGGTTGGTTTTGCCCTTGTCATGGGTCACACTATGATACATCTGGAAGAATTAGAAAAGGACCAGCCCCATTAAATCTTGAAGTTCCACCATATCAATTTGTAAGTGATGATATTATTAGAATAGGTTGATTTAATGAGCACAGAAGAAAATAGTCAAAAAGGTTTAACCTCATGGATTGATAAAAGACTGCCGGTTTTTACTTTTATTAATCACAATTTAAGAGATTATCCAACTCCTAAAAATCTTAACTATTTTTGGAATTTTGGTTCTTTGGCAGGAATTACTTTAGTCATTATGATTGTGACTGGAATCCTACTGGCAATGCAATACACAGCGAACACAGACATCGCTTTTGATAGTGTGGAGAGAATTATGAGAGATGTAAATAATGGTTGGCTCTTGAGATATATTCACATGAACGGAGCCTCAATGTTCTTTATAATAGTTTATATTCACATATTTAGAGGCCTCTATTATGGTTCTTACAAGTATCCTAGAGAAATACTATGGATGCTAGGAGTTGTTATTTTATTACTCATGATGGCAACTGCCTTTATGGGGTATGTATTACCGTGGGGACAAATGAGTTTTTGGGGTGCTACTGTAATTACCAATCTTTTCTCAGCGTTTCCTGTTGTTGGAGATTATATTGTAACTTTCTTGTGGGGTGGTTTTTCGGTTGATAACCCAACTTTGAGCAGATTTTTTGTGCTACATTATTTATTACCTTTTGCGATAGTTGGTGTGGTTGCTCTCCACTTGGTTGCACTTCATCAATTCGGTTCTAATAACCCCACTGGCATCGACGTAAAATCCAGTGGAGATACTATTCCATTTCATCCTTACTACACTGTAAAAGATTATTTTGGGTTAGGTGTATTTTTAATAATTTATGCTGCTCTAGTCTTCTTTGCTCCAAACTTTCTTGGTCATCCAGATAATTATATACCCGCAAACCCTCTTCAGACCCCAGCCCATATTGTCCCTGAGTGGTATTTTTTACCATTTTACGCGATCTTAAGAGCTGTTCCTGATAAATTAGCAGGGGTTCTCCTAATGTTTGCTGCGGTGCTTGTTCTATTTCTTCTACCATGGTTGGATAAGCATAAAGTAAGAAGTGCCACCTTTAGACCATTTTATAAACAATTTTATTGGTTGTTCTTTTTAAACTGTATTGTTCTTGGCTGGGTAGGAGCAATGCCAGCTGAAGGGGTGTACGTATTAATTGCAAGAATTGCTTCAGTTTACTACTTTTCTTTTTTTCTCATTATTATGCCTCTTCTTTCTAGGTTTGAAAAAGCGAATGAATTACCATCAAGTATTTCTGCAGCAGTTTTGTCCAAAAAATTCGATAAAGATACTACTGAGAGTTATGCTAAATAAATTTAAAAAATTTTTAGTTTTTTTTATTTTAATATTTCCGATTTACTCTATCTCTGCAACAAACAAAGTTGAATTAATTGAACAGAAATGGCCTTTCAATGGTATTTTTGGTAGATTTGATAATACTGCCTTGCAAAGAGGGTTTAAAGTTTACAGAGAGGTATGTGCAGCTTGCCATGGTATAAGGCATATCTCCTACAGGGATTTAAAAGATATAGGCTTTTCTTCTGACGAGATAAAAGCCATAGCTGGAGAATATACTATAATTGATGGACCGAACGATGAAGGAGAAATGTTTGAAAGAGAAGCTCTACCTAGTGATAAATTTGTTGGTCCCTATGAAAATGATAATTCTGCTAGAGTAGCTAACAACGGAGCTTATCCTCCTGATCTATCTTTAATGGTAAAAGCTAGAGCAGGAGGTGCAGATTATCTTTACAGTCTTCTCAGTGGTTACAAGGAGTATCCTGAGGACTTTGAGGCAAGCGAGGGAATGTACTACAATATTTTTTACCCAGGTAATCAAATTGCAATGCCATCTCCAATTGATGACGACATAGTCGAGTATGACGACGGAACAGAGGCTACACAATCTCAAATTGCTAAAGATGTAACTTCTTTTCTTGCATGGACAGCGGAACCAGAGCTTGAAGAGAGAAAAAGCCTAGGTGTTAAAACAATTTTCTTTTTAGTTTTATTAACAATTATGCTTCTCGGTGTAAAAAGAAAAGTCTGGAAAGACGTTGATTAATTTTAATGAGTAATTACGAAATCGCTTTTATCGGTGGGAGCGGTCTTTACAAGATACCTAATTTAAAAAAACCTAAATGGAATAAAGTAACGTCAGCCTTTGGAGAACCCTCTTCCAAAATTTGCACTGGTACTTTGAATAATAAAAAAGTTGCCTTTCTTCCAAGGCATGGCCTAGGTCATAACATATCACCATCAAAAATAAACTATAGAGCTAATATTGACTCCTTAAAAAAGATTGGGGTGCAAAATATAGTTTCGTTATCAGCAGTTGGTAGCTTAAGAGAAGATTATAAACCAGGTGATTTTGTAGTTGTTGATCAGTTTATAGACAAAACTTACTTAAGGCAAAAAACTTTTTTTGATGATGATGTTGTAGTTCACATTCCAATGTCTTCCCCAGTTTGTAAAAATTTGAGAAATTTATCTATAAATATTCTACGAAAGTCGAAGTTAAAATTTCATAAGTCAGGAACATATGTTTGTATAGAAGGTCCACAATTTTCATCTCAAGCAGAATCCAACCTCTATAGATCATGGGGATGTGACATAATAGGAATGACTAATATGCCGGAGGCTAAACTAGCTAAAGAGGCTGGAATTTGCTATTGTGCGCTTGCAATGGTTACTGATTTTGATTGTTGGCATCCAAACCATGATTCAGTGACAATAGATCAAATAGTTTCTACATTAAATAAAAATGCAAATAACGCATTTGAATTTATTAACAAAATTTCTCAGACTGAAAAAATTTTTTGTGATGAAAAAACAAAAAATTTATCTAAAGATTCTACAATTACAGATTTAGATATAATTAAGAAATCTACAAAACAAAAACTTAAACACATCTTAAAAATATGAAAGTTAAAAATAAAAAATATACGACCATTTGGCTTGATAAGGGTAATGTAAAAATAATTGATCAAACTAAGCTACCTTTTGAATTTAAGATTGTAGAGTTGAAAACTACTGCCGACTTTTGTGTGGCTATAAAAGAGATGAAGGTTCGCGGTGCCCCGCTCATTGGAATAACAGCTGCTTTTGGCTTTGCAAAAGCATTAATGAAAAACCCTAAAAATTTTAACTTAGAAAAATCATATCATAGACTGTTAGATACAAGACCAACAGCTGTTAATTTAAGGTGGGCACTTGAAGAAATAAAAAAAAAAGTAATAGCATATTCACCTGAATATAGAGGAAAACTTGCAATAAAATTAGCAAAAAGTATGAGGCAAAATGATATTAAAGCTTGTAAAAAAATTGGGTTAAATGGATTCGAGATTATAAAAAAAATTTATAAAAAAAAAAAAAGATCAATCAATATTTTAACACATTGTAATGCAGGATGGTTAGCTGCAGTTGATTATGGAACAGCATTAGCACCAATTTTTTTTGCAAAAAAAAATAATATTCCAATACATGTTTGGGTAGATGAAACTAGACCACGCAATCAAGGAGCATTATTGACATCATGGGAATTAAAAAATGAAAAAATACCACATACTGTTATAGTTGATAATGCTGGAGGTTATTTGATGCAGTCAGGTAAAGTTGACTTATGTTTGGTTGGCAGCGATAGAACAACAATAAATGGTGATGTTTGCAACAAAATTGGTACTTATTTAAAGGCCATTTCAGCTCATGAAAATAATATACCTTTTTTTGTGGCTTTGCCTACATCTACAATTGACACTAGGTTAAATAATGGTTCAAAAATTCCAATTGAACTTAGAAATGGGAGTGAACTTTATGAAACAGTTATATATAAGTCTAAAAAGATAACTACTGGAAGGATTTATCCAAAAAATACAAAAACTCTGAATCCTGCTTTTGATGTGACACCGTCAAGATATATAACAAAACTAATAACTGAAAATGGTGTTTGTAAATCAAATGAGAAATCAATTAAAAAAATTATCAGATTAATATGAAGAAGATAAAAAATGAAATAATAAAAAATTATAATTTTTTATCATCATTGGGTTTCGGTATAGGCTCAGAAGGAAATATAAGCGTCAAAGACGGAGAAAATATTTATATTACACCTTCAGGTATAGACATAAAAAACTTATCAACTGAAAAAATATCTGTTGTTGACATTGAAGGTAAGATTAAAAATGGAGTTAAACCTTCAAGCGAGGTTAATATGCATTTGTCAGTTTATAAGAAAAGAGAGGAATTTAAAGCTATAGTTCATTGTCATTCAGAATGGGCAACAATTCTTTCATGTATGAGAAAAAAAATTTCAACTTTTCATTATATGGTTGCTGAGTTCGGTGGCGATGATATAAAGTGTTCTAAATATGCGACATTTGGTTCAAAAAAACTGGCTGAGTATGTTGTAAAAGCCTCGAAAAATAGAAAGGGATGTCTGATTGCAAACCATGGACAAATTTGTTTTGGTGAAAACCTTTATCAAGCTATTCATTTATCGCAAGCTTTGGAGAAACTGTCTAAACAGTATTACTTTTGTCTGATCTCCAAAAGCTATAAGAGATTAAGTAAAAAAGAAATTAGTGATGTATTAAAAATTTTTCCCTCTTATAAATCTAAACATTAAACTTAAAGTTTATAATATCACCATCATTTACAATGTAATCCTTACCTTCAAGTCTCAGTTTACCCTCTTCCTTACAATTCAACTCTCCACCTAAATGTATGAAATCTGTATAACTAATTACTTCTGCTTTAATAAAACCTTTCTTAAAATCAGTATGAATTTTTGCACCAGCATCTGGGGCTAGAGTTCCAACTTTACATGACCATGCCCTTGACTCTTTTTCACCAGAAGTAAAAAATGTTATTAAATCTAGAAGTTCATAACCTTCTTTAATCAGTCTACTCAGAGGTGTTTCAGTAAGGCCAATTGTGGATAAAAATTCTTTTTTCTCGTTATTACTCTCAATCAGTGCAATTTCAGACTCAATTTCTGCAGAAACTTTTATTACTTTTATTTTTTTTTCTTTAGCAAAAGTTTCAACATCTTGGCTCAGATTGTTTCCATTAACTATTGAATTTTCATCAACGTTACAGACATAAATTAAGGGTTTGTTTGTTAGAAAATTAAAATCATTTAATATTTTTAATTCTTCTTTATCAAAAAAGTTTTCTTTCAGTAAAGAGCCACCTTCAAGGTATTTTTGTGTAATTTCTAAAGTATGAAGTAATTTAGGTTCAATAGTTTTTCCTTTGTTTTTTTTTTTTAAATTTTCAATAATATTATTAATTTTTGAAAGATCAGATAATAGAAGCTCAGTTTCAATAATTTGAATGTCATTCAAGGGGGATATGTTTTTATCGATATGAGTAATATCTTGATTTTCAAAACATCTAACAACATGAATTAAGGCATCGACAGAATAAAGATTAGAAAGAAATTTATTTCCTAGACCTTCTCCTTTACTGGCCCCTTTAACAAGACCAGCTATATCTACAAATTCAAGTTGATTAAAAACTGTTGATTTAGATTTAGAAATTTTTGAAATTTTATTTAAGCGTTCATCAGCAACTTTGACTTTTCCTATGTTGGGTTCTATTGTACAAAATGGATAATTTTTTGACTCAGCGCTTTGAGTAGACGTTAGCGCATTGAATAAAGTTGATTTTCCAACATTTGGTAGACCTAAAATCCCACAATTAAAACCCATAACTAAAAGTTTTCACTAAATGATAAAAATTCTTTTTTTACAATAAGCTCAAAATTATTTAAAATTTTATTTTTAATTATTTCAATTTTTTCTAACTCTTCAGTTTCAAATTTACTTAAAACAAAGTTATCAGCTGGTATCTTTTCATCTACATACTTTTTATTTTTAATTCCAAATTTAATTCTATAAAAATTTGGTCCAATCAAATTTATTATATTTCTTATGCCATTGTGTCCTCCATGACCACCAGTGGTTTTAATCCTTATTTTAGGAAATTCTAAATCTAAGTCATCGTGAAAAACTATCACATCTTTAGTTGTACTTAATTTAAAGAAATTATAAATTTTTTTTAACGACTCTCCACTTAAATTCATAAAACTCATGGGTTTCAAAATTATTACATTTTCATTAAAAACAACCTTTCGAGAATACAATGAATTAAATCTATCAATGAATGGTGGAAAGTTAAGTGTAGTTTTTATAGAATCAACAATATTAAATCCAAAATTGTGTCTGGTTAAATTATATTGGTTACCAGGGTTGCCTAGTCCAGCAATGAGAATCATGAATACGAATTAAGAGGAACTTTTTTCATTCTCACTATCTTTTTTATCATCAGGTGATTCTGGTTTATTTGAATCAGCTTTAGCCTCTTCTTTAACCTCTGCTCCTTCAGTTTCACCTTCACCTTCAGCTTCACCTTCTTCTTCAGATGGTTTATCTTCTTCAACTTTCATTACTGTAGGAGGAGCGATAGTTGCGATAGTAAAATCCCTATCTTTAATAGTAGGTTTTACAGCATCATCTAGTTTAACTGAACTTATATGAATACTATCACCAATTTCAAGTCCATCTAAATTAGCTTCAATAAATTCAGGAATCTTAGATACTAATGTTTTTAATTCAACTTCATGTCTTACTATGTTTAAAACTCCACCCACCTTAATTCCTGGACAACTATTTTCATTTACAAATTTTACAGGAACAAACAGAGTAACAGTAGTGTTTTCACCTACTCTAAGAAAATCAATATGTAAAATACTTTGCTTTACAGGATGCAATTGAAGGTCTTTAGGAAGAACTTTAATTGATTGATTTTCATACTTGATTTCACATTGCTTTGAGAAGAAACCAGGATCCTTTATCATAATTTTTAATAGTTTCTCGTCTAGCTGAATTGGTAAAGGGTCTTTGTTATCTCCATAAATTATACCTGGGATTTTTTTTTTAATTCTTAATTCTCTAGATCCACCTGTTCCTGTTATATCTCTTTTAATAGCTGTTATCTGTGTTATATTAATCATCTAGACTCCAAGTTATGCAAACAAGCTCGAAACTGATTTATTTTCAGTAATTCTTCCAATCGCTTCACCAATTAGTGGAGCGATAGAGAGTTGTTCAATCTTATTGCAATCACGAACAACATCTCGAGCCAAAATACTATCAGTTATTATCATTTTATCAATAGGGGAATCATTAACCCTCTCTATAGCTGGGGTTGAGAGTACTCCGTGGGTTATGTAAGCAAAAACAGAATTTGCATTTTTATCTTTCAGTGCTTTTGCAGCATTACTTAAAGTTCCTGCAGTGTCGCATATGTCATCAATTAATATACAATGTTTTTGGCTAACTTGTCCGATTATATTCATCACTTCCGATACACTTGCCTTTTCTCTTCTTTTGTCAATAATAGCTAAATCACAATCAACTCTTTTTGCAATTGCTCTAGCTCTAACAACTCCCCCAACATCAGGCGAGATAATAACAAAATCTTTACCTGTAAATTTTTTTTTAATATCATCTATAAAAACAGGTGCAGCAAATAAATTATCAGTTGGGATATCAAAAAAACCTTGGATTTGTCCAGCGTGTAGGTCAACCATCAAGGCTCGATCAGCACCTGCAGTACTTATTAAATTTGCTACTAATTTTGCAGAGATAGGTGTCCTTGGCCCAGATTTTCTGTCTTGTCTAGCATAACCATAATAAGGTACGATTGCCGCTATTCTCTTTGCAGAACCTCTTTTAAGTGCGTCTATTGTTATTAGTAATTCCATTAGATGATCGTTTGCAGGAAATGATGTGGATTGAATAACAAAGACATCTTCTCCACGAACATTTTCATGAATCTCTACAAACACCTCTTTATCTGAAAAAGTTTTTATTGTAGCCTTTACTAAATCAACACCTAAATATTTTGCAATATTTTTTGCCAGAGGAATATTACTGTTACCTGAAACTATTTTCATCCTTATCTTTTATACTAACTAAACTGATTTGCCTACCACAATTTTTAATTCCTTTTTTTATGTAGTATCTATGACTAAAATAATCTTTAGGGTTAGAAAAAGTATCAATGTTAGAGATTGAAAATTTCTTTAGTTTAAATGACTTAATTTTATTAGCTAAAAGTTTTGTAAAATCAAAAAAATAGTTCTCATCTAATTTAGAAATATACTTATCTACTTTGATATTTGATTTTTTTAAATTATTTAGAAAATCATTCTTTACCTCAAAAGAATCTTTTTTAAGGTGTGGGCCAACAAATATAGAAATATTTTTTTCAGACTCACCCTTTTTTAACATTATATTTAATGCTTTCTCAATAATTCCATCTAAGGTGCCTCTCCATCCAGCATGTATTATTCCAAAAAAATTATTACCTAAAATAATTATTGGGGCACAATCAGCTGTAAGAACTCCAAGTGTAATATCATTTCTGTTAGATATCATTGCATCAGCTTTGTAGATGGGTGTTTTGTTTTTATCTATAAAAACCACCTTACTTGAATGGATCTGGTTCATTAAAATTATTTTTTTTTTAGAACAAAATACTCTTTGAACAAGAGCTTTATTTTTTTTTACACTTTCAATGCTGTCTCCTTTGTTAAATGAGCAATTTAATGACTCAAAGGAATTTTTACTAAAACCACCATTTCGTGTAAGAAATGAAAATTTATAATTTTTATAAAATAAAATTTTATGTGACTCTTCCATCAAAAAAACTATATTTAAGATTTTTCTTTGTAACAAGTACACACTTTATAAGACCTCCTAAACCATCAGGGTCCGTTAGTTTTTTGAACTGCGAGTACAGTAAATCTAATTTTTTTTTTTCTTTCACTTTTTTGGTAAGACTGATAATCCTCTCATTAATTCCATTATAATACAAAAATTTTTTTTGTGTAATTGGTCCATGAAAATATAAATTATATTTGGAAGCGAGTTTTTCTATATTTAAAAAATCTACATGGAATGTAATATCTGATTTATATGGATTTTCTAGAAAACTACTTTTCTTTTTGTTGTAAATTGACTGAATAGTATCAACTTTTTTTTTGTGAAAAGGACCGTAATCAAAGATTAAAAATGCCCCTCCGTAATCTTTTAAATGCTTGAATATTTTTTTTAAATATAAGTTAGTTATATGAGAGATTTCTAAAACACTTCCTGTAGGATAATCATTTTTTATCTTAAGATATGGATTTTTTTTTAAAATTATTTGTAGTTTTTCATTTACTAATTTAATTCTTCTCTCCAGCCAAAATTCGTTATTTTTCTCATACTGATTCACAGGAAGCGCGTCAAAAAATTCATTACATAGAAAAAAAAAAGGTTTTTTAGGTAAATGTAATTTATCAATTTTAGATATAGTAATTTTTTTATATTTTTTTAAAATTGATTTAAAATCAATATGATTAGTTTTTTCAACTAAAAAAAAATTTAAATCTTCTCTGTAAAAATATGTAAGATTCTTTATTAAATCTTCTGTTAAGGTTCCGTTACCTGGGCCAAGTTCGCAAAAATTTACTATTTTTCCCAAATTTTTTAAAGAAGATAATATAAAAACAGAAATGCATTCTCCAAAAAATTGACTCACCTCTGGTGATGTTAGAAAATCTGTTCCAACTTTTTTGTTGTGGTAGTAGCCAAAATTTTTTTCATAAAGACATAAATGCATATATCTGCTTAATGACAAAGATGCTCCACTCATAAGAATTTGTTTAATTTTTGAATTTTTTTCCATACCTTAAAAATATCAATCCAAAAACAAACATGGGTATTGTTAGAATCTGTCCCATTGAAAGGTTGTATAAGATAAATCCTAAATGATGATCTGGTTCTCTGAAAAATTCCAAGTTAAACCTAAATAAACTATAAAAAATTAAAAAAACTGCGAACCCTTGAAATTTTCTTTTTAGATTACTTCTCAAAAATAAATTTAAAATAATAAAAAGTACTATACCCTCAAAAAAAGCCTCAAATATTTGACTCGGATATCGTGCAATATTTTCTGGGGGGTATAATACTCCCCATGATCCATTAGTTGGTCTGCCAATTAGTTCGCCGTTAATAAAGTTAGCTGTTCGGCCTAAAAAAATTCCTACTGGACAAGTATAAGCAACTAAATTTGCCAGTTCACTAAATTCAATTTTTTTTGAAGAAGAGTAGAAAAACATTAGAACTATTAATCCAATTAGGCCTCCGTGAAATGACATTCCACCTTTCCAAATCTGAATCATTTGAACTGGATTTATTAAATAAAATTCTAGGTTGTAAAAAAAAATATATCCACACCTTCCTCCAATCAGAACTGCTAAAATTGACCATGTAATAAAATCTTCTACTAAATTAATATCTAAATTCAGCATTCTTTTTCTTACCAAATATTTAGAATAATAAAGACAAAATAAAAAACCAAAAATATAAGCTAAAGAATACCAATAAATTTTTAAATTAAAAAATTCTACAGCAACTGGGTTTAGATTATGAAGATACATTAAAAACTCTTAACTAAGAAGTTTTTAACATAATCTTCAATACCATCCTCCAGAGAAAAAAAGGTTTCTTTGTACCCTGCTTTTCTAAGCTTACTTATATTTGCCATTGTAAAATACTGATATTGAGGTCTAATGTTTTTGGGAGTGTTAATGTATTCAATTTTTCTTTCCCTATTCGAATTTTTAAAAATTGAATTTGCCAAATCATTAAAAGTTCTTGGTTTACCTGTGCCTACATTAAAAAGTCCATTTATATTTTTATTATCTATAAACCATTTAATTATTTTTATAACGTCCTTAACGTAAATAAAGTCTCTCATCTGTTCTCCATGCTTAAAATTAGTATTATGTGACTTAAAAAGTCTGACAGTTTCACCTTTAGAAATAGTTTGAAAAATTTTAAGAATAACACTTCGCATTTCAGATTTATGAAATTCATTAGGCCCATAAACATTGAAAAATTTAAGGCCAACATATTGAGGAGGTTTTTTTATTTGTTTTGTTATAAATCTATCAAATAAATGTTTTGACCACCCGTAAAGATTTAAGGGATAGAGTTTGGATAAATAATTTTTCGTTTCCAAATCATTGAATTTATTTGAACCATCACCATAGGTTGCAGCTGAAGAAGCATAAATAAAGCGTTTTTCATTTTTAACACACCACGACCAGAGATAAATGGATAAATTAAGATTATTATTAATTATTAGTTCACAATTTCTTTCCACGGTTGAGGTTATTGCACCCAAATGAACGATTAATTGAATTTTATTTAGATTATTTTTTAAAAAATATTGAAGTTTTTCAGGATTAATTTTTATAATATTTTTTTTTTTGAAATATTTACTATTTTTTTTATTACTAAAATCAACGGAAACAATTTTATTTTTATAAAAATTTCCTAAATAATTAACAAGGTTTGATCCAATAAAACCTGCTCCACCTGTGATTAAAATCATATAAAAAAATCCATAACTAAGATAAAACTCTTAAGACTAAAAAACTAATTACATATGTTGTCATAACAAAACCGATAATATTAAAAAAATAAATTTTTTTTTTGTTTTTTTTATTTTTTAAAGATTTATGAAACCAAATTAGCCAAAAGAAAAAAAAAATTAAATACAGAAGTAATATAAAAATAATAAGAGTGTCTTTAAGCATACATCTATATATTGTGGTTAAAAATTATATTACTACTAATTGTTGTTGTTAAAAAAATTATTATATACTAATATTATGATGTGGATTTTTTTAGTCAAAATAAAATAGTTGCATATAACAATCCAATTGATTGCATAGAAGATCATATTCACAAATTTGATGTAGAATTATTTAGAGATACCGCAGATCAATTATTGTTGAAATATAGAGGTTCATGGTCCAACCATGAAATTGTTATAAAATGGGACGAAATTAATAAAGTAATAAATATTAGTAGTTGTTTTGATCTTGAAATTAAAACGAAGATTAAAAAAGATATTTATTCTGTAGTTTCATCGTATAATGAAAAAGTAAATTTAGGCTATTTTCATTATTGTTCACAACATCAAGAAATTTTTTTTAAATATCAAGTGTCAATTAAAGGTTTAAACTATATGACTATTGAACAAATTGAGGATCTTTTAAGTGTTGTAATAAAAGAATGTGATAGATTCTTCCCTATTTTTCTGATTCAATTTTCAAAAAAACAAACCGAAAGACTTGATTTACAAAATTCTTTATTAGATACCCATGGGCAAGCATGAACCCTCCTATACTCATTGGATGTGGAAATCTTGGGCAAAATATTTTAAGAGGCTTTTTGGATAATAAAAAGAAAATTGTTGTCTTAGACAATGATCAAAAAATACTTAATAAACTACGAAAACAAAAAAGTAATTTTGTTAAAATAATTAATAAAGTTGACGATATTTGTGAAAGTAAAAACCTAGACACAATTATGTTGTGTGTGAAGCCAAAAGATGTAGAAAATATTTTAAAAAAAGTAGCCTTTTTTTTTAAAAAAGATATCAAAATAATCTCATTTGTAGCTGGTTTAAGTGAAATGAGAATTAAGTCATTCTTCAACTATAAAATAAATGTAATTAGATTAATGCCTAATTTATTAATAAAAATTAATGCAAGTACTACCGGAGCATTTTCCTCTCACTTAAAGCTTAGTGAAAAAAAAAAAATACAAAATCAGTTATCTTTCATGGGAAAAGTTATTTGGCTTAAAAATGAAGAGCAAATGGATTTTTTTACATCATTCTTTGGTGGTGGTCCAGCTTACGTAAGTCTATTTATTGAGGTTTTAATAGAAATTTTGACAAAAAAAAAATTTGATAGAACAACATCAAAAAAACTTGTGTTCAATTTGATTCACGGTACATTAACTCTGCTCAAAACAAATAATTTTGATTGTAATGAACTCATAGATAAAGTTGCAAGTAAAAAAGGGACGACAGAAGAGGCGTTAAAGGTTTTAAATAAAAATAAAATTTTTTATTCTCTCATTAAAAAAGCAATTTTAGCAGCTGAACAAAAATCAAAAAAGATTTCTAAAGATCTAAGGTAAAATTCGATCCTTTTAAATTTTTAGAATCAGAAATGTATATTCTACCTTTGAGTTTTTTTATTAGCTCATAGGCTATACTTAAGCCAAGTCCTGAACCACCTTGATTTAAGTTTCTTGAATTATCAATTTTGAAGAATGGTTTAAAAACCTTTTTTTTAAAATTGTCAGGAATACCCGGACCATCGTCTTCTATATTAATTCGTAGAGAGTTTGAATTTTTCTTAGCTTTTATTATAATTTTTTTTCCATATTTTGAAGCATTTTCACAAATATTAAAAATTATTCTAAAAAGGTAGTTTCTATCTGTTTTAAAAACAATTTTTTTGTTACAAATAATATTTGTTTTTTTTTTTAATGAGCTGGAAGTATTAATTACCTCATAAATCAAATCAAATATATTAATTGATACTAACCTAGTAACATTGACTCTTTCTGAATAATCAAGGTATTCCTTCAAAACCATTTCCATAGTTATTAAGTCTTTTTTTACTAATGTAATATCTTTATTTTCTTTTAGAAGTTCTAAACGCAATTTTATTCTTGTTAAAATTGTGCCAAGATCATGGGAAATACCAGCTAAGAAACTTGTTCTTTGAATAATATATTCATTAATTTTTTTTCTCATTTTAATGAATGACTTTCCTGCTTGTCTAATTTCCATTGCTCCTTCTGGCTTAAATTTTTTTAACTTTTTTCCTTCACCAAATTCTCTAGCTGAGTTGGCTAATCTTTGTATTGCCCTTATTTGAATTCTTAGAAAAAGAAAAGCAATTAGAGAAAGTAATAATGAAGATGATAACATCCACAACAATAGAATTAGGGGTGTTTCACTTAAAAGATATTTTTTGGGAAATGTAATAAGAAAATATTCATTAGAGTTGATTTTAAAGATATTAATCTCATCCTCTTCAAAAGATAGAAATAAACTATCTCCTAATCTATTTTTAATTTTTTTTTCAATCGTCTTTTCAAAATAACTTTTTTTTTTATTTATTATTTTAAGTTCTTTAACCTTTGAAAATTTAAGATTAAGTTTTGCAGCAGTTTCTTTGGCGGCAAGATAACCGATACTATTATAATCAGATATAATAAAATCTATCTGATTACTTGCTATATTTGAAAATCTTGTAATAATTTTTTCCCAGTGTCTATCATAAAAAAAAAAGACGAGAAGACATTGAGTTAGTATCAATGGTAATAGGAATATCAAAAGTAGACGAGGTAAAATTTTTTTTGGAGCCAAGCTTTTAAAAATATTACTCATATTCACTTACTAGTTTGTATCCTTTTCCTCTTACAGTCTTAAGAAATGAATTTTTTGAGGATGAAGTTATTTTTTTTCTTAATCTTGTCACGATTACATCAACAGAACGAAGATTTTTATCTAAATTAAGTTTTTCAGCTATTTTTTCACGTGTAATTTCTTTATTAATATTTTTTAATAGAATTTCTAAAAGATATTCTTCATTAGTAGTTAGGGGAATGTTTTTATTATTTTTATTAAGCTGCTTAGTATTAAGTTCGTAAGAAAAGTCACCAAAAAAAAACTTTTTTTCTAATTTTGATTTACTGCTATTGATACGTGGATTTAGAAGTTTTTTGATTCTTAAAATCAGTTCAACAGGCTCAAATGGTTTGCTTAAGTAATCATCGCAGCCAAGTGAGTATGTTTTAGCCTTAATCTCAAGCTGACTATTAGCAGTTAGCATTATCACTGGTATGTTAACATTTTCTTTTCTAAAATATTTTAAAAAATCAGTCCCACTCACTTTTGGCATCATAATATCAAGAACAATTATATCAAATATAAATAATTTCAGCAGATTTTTAGCATTATCAACATTTGACGAGGTTGTTACTCTAAAATTTTGTTTTTTTAAGAATTTACTCAATAATTCTCTAATTTTATCATCGTCGTCTACACAAAGTATATGAGGTTTGTTTGCCATTAGATTAATTTTCTAAATTAGAAAAAAAAAAAATAATTTTCATAATTATTGGTAATTCTTTCGATTCTATCTTATAACAAAATTTATGCAAATATTACCCTTTGATGATAGGAATGGATTCATTTGGTTTAATGGAGAATATATTGAATGGAAAGATGCTAGAACTCATATTTTAAATCATGGTCTTCATTATGGAAGCTGTGTTTTTGAAGGTTTAAGAATTTATGATGGAAAAATTTTTAAATTAGAGGATCACATTGAGAGGCTTTTTAATTCAGCTACAATTTTAGACTTAAAAATTCCATATGATTATAATGAAGTTATCGAAGTAACTAAAAAAATTACACTTAAACAGAATGTTAGAAATGGTTATATAAGACCCGTTGTATGGAGGGGGAGTGAAATGATGGCTATTTCGGCATTAAAAGGTTCTACTAATTTAGCAATTGCAGCATGGGAATGGCCATCATACTTCTCTCCTGATAAATTACTTGAAGGAATTAAACTCACCACATCTAAATGGAAAAGACCCTCACCTGATTCAGCACCAACTGATAGTAAAGCTGCAGGATTGTATATGATTTGTTCTTTGAGTAAGCACGAGGCAGAAAAGAACGGCTATGATGATGCGTTGATGCTAGACTTTAGAGGTTATATAGCAGAGGCTACAGGTGCTAATATATTTTTTGTCAAAGATAAAGAAATTTTCACACCAAAGCCAGACTGTTTCCTTAATGGTATTACAAGAAAAACTGTTATTGAAATAGCTGAAGAAAATAAATTTAAAGTTAATGAGTCTCATTTTAAACCGGATTTTTTAAAAAGTTGTCAAGAGGCCTTTCTCACCGGAACCGCAGTTGAAATTACGCCAATAAAATGTATTGATGAATTTAAATTTGAAGAGAGAGAAATAACAAAATTTTTAATTTCGGAATTTAAAAAAAAAGTGAAAAATTAATCTATCATTCTTGTTCTCTTACCCATTTTGAAAACCCTTTGAAGTTCTCTTTCTTCCAAAACGTAATTTTTTTTTTAAAAAAAATTAAAATTTTTTGAATAAACTCAAGTCCATCTTTTCTATGTTCAGAAGCAACAATGACAAGAATAATATTTTCACCAGGTTTTAGGTTGCCGTATCTATGTATTATTAAGTAATCTTGAATCTTCAATTTTTTTAAAAGTTGGTCCAATGCTAACTTGGTTTGATAGTTTGCCATTTTTTCATAGAATTCGATATCGATACTTTTGACCTTATTTTTATCACTATATTCTCTTACCTTACCTAAAAACGAAATTATAGAACCTGATTTATGGTTTTTAATAGAAAAATTTTCTAAAACTTTTCCAACTTCAAAGTTTTCAGATTGGAATTTTACTTTCATCATCCACCTGTGACAGGTGGAAAAAATGCTATTTCATCAGTATTTTTAATTATGTTATCGAAAGATTCTGCATAAATAGAATTAACAGCACATTTTAAATTTTTAGTACTTTCAAAAGCTTTCTTATAAGCTATGTTTTTTGACTTTAGGTCAAGAATTAATTCATTTATACTTTTATCATGCTTTATAGAAATTAATTCTTCACTTTTACCAATAATCTCTTTAATTTCTGCGAAATATAGAATTTTCAATTTAGTAAATCCTCGTATTTAAAAAACTTTAGCATTGTACCTTTTTTAATAAAACTTTTGTTAGCTTCAATCTCAATTATCCCATCAGTTTTTGATATTGAGGATATTATTCCTGATCCACTATTTTTAAACCTTTCTAAAAACTGTTTTCCTCTTCCTTCTTTTATATAACCTCTCAACCATTCTGTCCTGCCAACTTTTTTTTTCATCTCAAAATTTGTGGGTAGAATTCTCGCAATATTAAAAGGAGGATTAGAACCAGAAAATTTTTTTAAATAGTCTGTAACAAGCATTAAAAAAGTTACAATCGCTGCCACTGGATTCCCTGGTAAACCTATGAAAGGTACTTTTTTTATTTTACCAAAAGCAAAAGGCCGTCCAGGTTTTAAAGCAAGTCGCCAAAAACTGATTTTACCATAAGAGGAAAAAAAACTTCCTATTTTGTCGATTTTACTTTTTGACACTCCACCAGATGTAATGATTAGGTCAAATTTATTTAGATTATTAAATATATATTTTTTTGTTCTTTCTAAATTATCCTCTAGAATTCCCAAATCTTCAGCTTCGCAACCTATTTTTTTTATTAATGCTAACAGTACAAGCTTATTAGCATCATAAATTTTATATTGATTTTTTGTTAAGCTTGAAGAAATTTCATTTCCTGAGGAAAAGACACCGATTCTTTTTTTTTTAAAAACTTTAACATTCTTTAGTCCTAATGAAGACATTTGGGCAAGATCAACGGTCCTTACTTTTCTTCCTTTTTTGAAAACTATTTCATTTTTTTTTACATCTTCACCTTTTTTTCTTATGTTGGAACCTTTTATTGGTTTTTCTCGAATTTCTAATGAATTATCTTTTAATTTACAATTTTCCTCGTAACATACTGTATCAATGTTATTTTTATTTAAAATATAAGATCCAGTGTAAATTATAATTGCCTCTCCTATTTTTAACTTTTTATCGAATGGTTTTCCAGGTCTTGATTCACCTACAACTTTAAAAAAGTTATTTTTTTTTAAAGAATTAAAATTAATTGCGTATCCATCTACTGCAGAATTATCATACTCTGGTATATTTATTTTTGATATAATATTTTCTGCTAATATTCTATTTTCTGCATTCTTAAAATTTAATTGTTCACTTGAAGTTTTGAAATGGTTCAAACTCTCCAACATTATTTTTCTTGCCTTTCTTACAGAGATTAAGTTTTCATTTAAATCAACTTGCTTCATTTTTAAATTTTACCAATTATAAAATTACTAATTTCTGATGTGTCATTGAATTGAAATTTTGGCAATTTCAATCCAGAGATTTCTTTTGATACTTTATCGTAAACTATTGCTTTTATTTTTTTATCCTCAACACATAAAAGTGGCTTTTTAAGTGTTGATCTGTGCACCTCTATTTTCTCAATTGAACTAAATTTCATACCTTCAACCAAAATAAGATCCATACCTTTTGAAAATTTTTTAATTACATCTTCAAAGTCAATTTTTTCTTTTTTTTTTTGACTAACCATAGCGAATTTATGTTCATTATAAATAATAACCTCTTTAGATCCTGACCTCAAATGTTCGAAGCTGTCTTTACCTTCTTTATCTATTTGAAAATTATGATGTGTATGTTTTACAGAACAAATTTTTAATCTTTTTTCATCCAGATTCTTTATTAGACGACATATTAGATCAGTTTTTCCACTTCCACTCCAACCTACTATTCCAAATATTTTCAACATTAAAAAAGCTTCAGGTTTTTTTTAAAATAAATGTAACCAGTGTAGATTGTTATAATTGATGCTAAACTTAATCCAAAATTTCCAAAATATAGGATAAATTTTGTATCAAAGTTCTGATGCACGATCAGAAAGCCCAGAGAACTCATTTGTAAAAGGGTCTTCCATTTTGCTAATTTGGTCACTAATAATGTATGGCTTGAGTGGAGAAAAAAATCTCTTAAACCAGAAACAATTATTTCTCTTAATATAATAATTAAGGCAGGATAAACAAAAATTCCTGAGATTTGATTGTTGGCAATTAAAACAATTATAATAGAAACAACTAAAATTTTATCAGCTATTGGGTCTAAAAATTTACCGAAATTAGATTCTAAGTCAAATTTTCTTGCAAAATATCCATCAAAGAAATCTGAAAAACATGCAAGTATATATAGTATTAAGGCTACCCAATAATATTTTGAATTACCTATCTCAACACTAATTATTATACTCGGAATAAGAAAAATTCTAAAAACTGTCAAAAAGTTTGGAATATTTTTTTTACTAAACATTTTTGTTAAATTCCTTATATATTTTTTCAGCTATACTAGAGCCAATACCCTCAACTTTTTTTAAGTCAATTAAACTAGCACCTTTAACATTATCTATGGATCCAAAATGGTTGAGTAATTTATTTCTGATTTTTTTTCCAATACCCTGAATCTTATCAAAACTAGAATTTTCTATTTTTTTCATTCTTCGCATTTTATGAGATGATATTGCAAATCTGTGAGCTTCATCTCGAAGAGTCTGCAAAAAATGAAATTCTTTCCCATTTTTGTCTAACAATATTTCCCCATTAATTGAATGTATTTTGTCATTGTTTGAGATTCTTTTTTTACCTTTTGAAATACTTATAATATCAATATTATTAATTCTTTTTTCCTTAAGAACTTTATATACTATGTTTAACTGTCCTTTGCCACCGTCAATAATAATTAGATTTGGTAGATCTCTTTTCCAGGTTTGTGATAAATTAAATCTTCTTTCAATAACTTGTTTTAGCATAAAATAATCATCATTTACTCTTTCTTGTAATGAAATAATATTAAATTTTTTGTAAAGGCTTTTGACGAAACTATTATTTTCGTAGACAACCATAGCGCCAACGGGATCAGTTCCATTAAGATGACTGTTGTCATAAATTTCAATTCTATGTGGAAATTTTTTTAGTTGTAACATTTTACTCAAACTTTTTAATAAGTCTTTTTTTTCATCAAGATCCCTTAGGCCTTGTTTATTTGTTGCTTTAATATTTTCTCCCACAATTCTCATTAGTTCAAGTTTTTTACCTTTTAATGGTTTTTTTATTTCAACATTTTTTTTCGAAATGGCTTTTTTTATAATTTCAATATTTTTAAGTTCTAAATTTACTAAAACTTCTTTTGGTGGGTGGTTTCTCCTGTAGAAAAAAATTAAAAATTGTCTTAATAAAGTTTCTTTCTCTTCAATATTTTTGTCAGTCAGAAAAAAATCTTTATTTCCAAGATTTTTACCTGCTCTAAAAAAGAAGATTTGAATAAATTTTTGACCAAATTTTTCATAAATATAGACGATATCAAAATTTTCTTCATTATTTAAATCTGAATATTGTTCGAATGTTATTCTAGATATTGCTTTTATTCTATCTCGCACAATTGCAGCACTTTCATATTGTTGTTGATTACTTAAAGACTCCATTTTTTTAACTAAACTTTTTTTTAGATTTACGTTTTTACCCTTGAGAAACAAAATAGCCTCATTTACAAGTTTTGAATATTCATTGCTTTTAATTTTTCCAACACATGGGGCACTGCACCTATTAATTTGATACAAAATACAAGGTCTTTTTCTGGAGTTAAAAATATTATCTGAGCAACTCCTTAATAAAAAGGCTCTTTCTAATTGTTTCAGAACTTGCTCAACAATCCCAACATTTGCAAAAGGCCCAAAAAAAGTATCGTTAGTATTTTGTTTGCCCCTAAATTTCGTGATTCTTGGCCATTTGTTATTAGAGGTTATGAGAATATACGGATAACTTTTATCATCCATTAAACGTATATTAAATGGAGGCCTCAAACTTTTTATTAAATTACTTTCAAGTATGAGGGAGTCAGATTCTGTGGGTGTTTTTATGAATTCAATCTTGTTTGTCAGGCTTATAAAGGTTTTAATTCTTTTTGATTGTTTATTATCGTTTAAATATGAAGTAATTCTCTTTTTTAAGTTTTTAGCTTTTCCGATGTATAAGGCGTTTTGTTTTAAATCAATAAATTTGTAAATACCTGATCCATTGGGAAAACTTTTTGAAGCAACTTTTAATAAAGCCAATCCTTTTTTAAAATTATAGTTTGTTTTTAGTTGAATCATATCTTCTCAAGTCATTGCATTTATTATAGAAAATTATGTACTAAATTCTATCCACTAATTTTGTGGATAAGTGTGTTAATAATCTTTGAGTTTTTTTTTCAATCTTAGCAATTCTCTGACTTTCGAATAAAATGATTAAAAATTAGTCAATTTTATAAGTTACTGATAATGCTAAGAAAATTTTTGTTAGCTGGTTAAATAATAAGTAATTTATCATTATTATCACTTTTCGGTTTATGAAAAAATAAAAAAAAAAATTGTGTTGACAACTTAAATATTGGCTAATCTGTTGAAAATACCTTGGATTTTGAGTTTGCCCAACCTAAACTCTGTCCAGAATCGATTGTTAATACCTCACCAGTTATAGACGGATTAGTTATTAAATAGTCAATTGCACTATTAATCTCGCACAGCTTTACTTGTCTCATCATTGGAGTCCTTTTTACTTGTTCTCTAAATTGTTTAATGGTCTGGTTTTTGCTTTTCAATGTCGGGCCTGGTGATATTCCGTTTACTCTGATTTTTGGAGCTAAAAAAACAGATAAGCTTTTTGTTAAAGTGTACAATGCAGTTTTACTTAAAGTGTAAGATGTAAAATATGGCGTTATATTCTTTACTCTTTGATCAATGATATTAATGATTAATCCATTTTTACTTTTAAGATTATCAACAAAATTTTTTGATAAAAAAAACGGAGCTCTTAGATTTACATTAATATGATTATCAAAAATTTTGTAATTTGTTTTTTTTATTGAATCAAATTCAAAAGATGAAGAATTGTTAATCAATAAATCAATGTACCCCAATTTTTTAGTAATATTCTTAAAAAAACTTTCATAATCAAAGTTAGTATTAAAGTCAGCCTTAAATGCTTCAAATTTCACACCAGTCCTGTTAATTTTTTTTCTAAGAGATGTAATTTTTTTTTCTGAATTATTGAATTGTACAGCTACATTAAATCCATTTTTTGCTAAGTGTTCAGTAATAGACGAACCTATTCTCTGGGCACCGCCAGTTATGAGAGCTGTTTTAAATTTTTTCATTAATACCTATTTCTGTTTTTTCTAATATTTTTATTTTGTCACGAATTTCAGCAGCTTTTTCAAAATTTAAATTTTCAGCGCATTCAAGCATCTTTTTTTTTAGTTCATCAATGGAATTTGTTTCAAGTTCCTGAGACTTTTTTTTCTTAGAATTCTTCTCATTTTCCCCAATATCTTCAATCTTTCTGAAAGTACTTCGAGGAACTATTTTATTAGTTTTATTAAAATTTAGTTGTTTTATTCTCCTTCTAGAGGTCTCCTCCAAAGCGTTTAAAATTGAGTTTGTTTTAAAATCTGCGTAAAGAATTGCTCTACCTTTTACATTTCTTGCAGCTCTTCCTATAGTTTGAATTAATGACACCTGTGACCTTAAATAACCTTCCTTGTCTGCGTCTAAAATTGCTACAAGTCCACATTCGGGAATATCTAATCCTTCTCTTAGTAAATTAATACCAACAAGAACATCGTATTTTCCTAATCTTAGGTTTTTAATTAATTCTATTCTTTCAAGTGTGTCAATATCTGAATGCATATATCTTGTTTTTACGTCATGCTCATTTAAGTAGTCTGTTATTTTTTCTGCATCTTTTTTTGTTAAGGTTGTGATTAATACTCTTAAATTTTGTTTGTTAAGTTTTTTACATTCACCAATTACATCTTCAATTTGGTTGGATGCCTTCCTAATTTCACATATAGGGTCAACTAAGCCAGTTGGACGAACAACCTGTTCAATAAATGTTCCTCCAGTCCTATTAAGTTCATAGTCTCCTGGGGTTGCTGAAACGTAGATTGTTTGCCCTTTAAATTTTTCCCACTCTTCAAACATTAAAGGTCTATTATCTCTGCAGGATGGTAATCTGAAACCATAGTCTGAAAGTGTATTTTTTCTTGATCTGTCTCCTTTGAACATTCCCTTTATTTGGGGAATAGTAACGTGTGATTCATCGATGAAAATTAAAGAGTCCGACGGTAGATATTCAAATAGAGTAGGGGGTGGTTCTCCTTCTTTCCTTCCAGACAGATGTCTTGAGTAATTTTCTATTCCAGAACAACTGCCAGTAGCTGATATCATTTCCAAATCAAAATTAGTTCTTTGTTCAATTCTTTGCGCCTCGATAAATTTTTTTTGTGATTCAAAATATTTGATTTGCTTGGTAAGTTCAATTCTTATTTCTTCAATAGCTCTATTAAGAGACGGCTTTGGTGTAACATAATGACTATTGGCAAAAATTGTAACCTCTTCAAGACTTTTGGAAATAATTCCAAGAAAAGGATCAAATTCGTCAATAGATTCTACCTTGTCACCAAAAAAAGAAATTCTCCACGATCTGTCCTCAAGGTGAGAGGGAAAAATCTCTAAAAAATCACCTCTATTTCTAAATGTTCCTCTTAAGTGAACATTATCGTTTCTTTTGTATTGAAGTTCTACAAGCTGTTTTTTTAATTGTTCCATATCATATTCAGAATTTTTTTTTATTTTAAAAGTCATTGATGAATAAGATTGTACTGAACCAATGCCGTATATACATGATACACTGGCTACCACAACAGTATCTCTTCTTTCTAAAAGAGCCCTGGTTGCTGAATGCCTCATTCTATCAATTTGTTCGTTTATAGATGATTCTTTTTCAATATACGTATCGGTTCTCGGTACGTAGGCCTCTGGAGTATAATAATCATAATAGGAGACGAAATATTCAACACAATTACTCGGAAAAAAACTTTTCATCTCACTGTAAAGTTGTGCAGCAAGAATTTTGTTTGGAGCGAAGACAAGCGCTGGTCTTTGTAATTTTTGAATAACATTAGCCATTGTAAAAGTTTTACCGGATCCGGTAACTCCCAATAAGACTTGATCTTTTTTATTTTCTTTTAAACCAAAGCAAAGAGAGTCTATAGCTGCTGGTTGATCACCTGAAGGTTTAAATTTCGAATCTAATAAAAAATTTTTCATAGTTTAAATAAATTTAAAAATCTAATATATTTTTAATAAAGAATATATATAATCGAAAAATTGAAGTTTTAAATTTTTTTCCTCTTAATGAATTTAATTTCTAATAGATTAGCCCGTTTTCAACCTTCTCTTACAGTAAAAATAACTCAGAAGGCAAGAGAAATGATTAAAGACGGTATTGAAGTGATCAGTTTAAGTTCAGGAGAACCAGACTTCGATACCCCTGATCATATTAAAAACTTTGCAATAAAAGCTATCAAAGATGGGCATACTAAATATACACAAGTTGACGGTACTGATGATTTGAAAAATGTAATTATTCAAAAGTTTATGGTTGAAAATAACTTAAATTTTGAAAAAAAAAACATTACTGTTGGCGTCGGAGGTAAACACGTAATTTACAACCTGTTTATGTCATCAGTTGAAAATGGTGATGAGGTCATAATTCCTTCACCTTACTGGGTATCCTATCCAGATATAGTTAACCTTTGTAACGGAATCCCAAAAATTGTTGAAACAAGCTTTGATAATGGTTTTAAGATCTCGCCTGAAGATCTAGAAAAAAATATTACCCCGAAAACAAAGTGGTTTATAATTAATTCTCCAGGTAATCCAACAGGATCAGTTTATACAATTGAGGAACTAAAAAAGATCTCTGAAGTGCTGAGACAAAATAAACAAATTTTAATTCTTTCTGATGATATTTATGAGCATATCTTGTACGAGAATACTAGATTTGCAAATATTTTGAATGTCTCACCTGATTTGATTGATAGAACTTTTATTGTTAATGGGGTTTCAAAAGTTTTTTCTATGACTGGCTGGAGAATAGGTTATGGAGCAGGAAATGAAGAATTAATAAAGTCAATTTCAAAAATTCAGTCACAATGTACTACCAACCCTTGTTCAATAAGTCAAATGGCTGCAATGTATGCTTTAAAAAATGAAAAAGGTTTTTTAAAAGATTGGCTGAAGAAATTTGAGGAGAGAAAAAATTATTTGGTTAATTTTTTTCAAACAATTGATGGTTTTGAACCATTTATTCCTAAAGGAGCATTTTATTTATATGTTTCTTGTGAAGGGTTTATAGGTAAACACTATAAAAATAATATCTTGATTGAAAATGATTTTGATTTTGCAGATTTTTTATTGAATGAAGCAAGAGTTGCTGTGGTTCCTGGTGTTGCGTTTGGGAAATCTCCTTTCTTTAGATTATCATATGCAACTTCACTTGAGGAATTAAAAAAAGCCTGCAATCAAATTGAAAAATCTTTAAAAAGTATTTTTTAAAAATATGAAAATTTTAATAATTGGGGTTGGTGGCATTGGTGGATTTATTGGTTCCTTTCTAGTTAGTGGAGGGTTTGATGTGACTTTTGTTTCAAGGGAAAAAAGATTTTCATTTTTAAAGTCAAATGGATTAACTATCGAGAGTGAACTGCAAAAAATAAAAACCCAAAGGATTAACGTTATAGAAGAAATACCAAATGACCAGTCTTTTGATATTATTATTAATACTGTGAAACTCTATGATTTTGATAATGTAACCTCTGAAATAAAAAAAAGAGTAAGAGGTAACTTTTTACTTTTGCCATTCCAGAATGGTATTTACGCAGAGGAAAAAATTAAAGAATCTTTTATTGAAACTCAAAGGCTTACAGGAGCTGTTGCTCAAATTTCAGCGTATGTTGATGACAACCAACACGTAAAACATGTTGGAAAATTAGCAACTTTTTTTGTAGGACATTATAATGCTAGCGAAAATAATTATTTAAAAAATTTCTGTAATCTTTGTCAAAAAATTGGTTTAGATCTAAGGTTTAGTAAAAATATAAAAGAAAAGATTTGGGATAAGTTTATTTTTCTATCTGCGTATAGTGGAATTACAACTTTAACAGAGAAAACTATTGGTGAAATATTTGATGACGAATCATTACGTTTAAAGTTTATTTCTGCAATGAATGAAACTTATGAATTATCAAGAAAATACAGTGTAGTTTTTAAAATTGATCCTGTTGAATCTTGGATAGAAAAAATAAAAAAAATGCCTTATGAAATGACCTCATCAATGTATGTTGATTTTAAAAAAAGAAAAGAACTTGAACTTGATTGGTTATCTGGATCAATAACAAAGTTATGCAAATATTATCAAGTTGATTGTCCAACACATTACGAAATTATTAAAGGTATAAAATCTAAATTAATTTTTTAAAATTTAAAAAACTTTCTGCTTCTATTGCACTCATGCATCCCATACCTGCTGCTGTTACTGCTTGTCTATATATTCTATCAGTAACATCTCCTGCAGCAAAGACACCTTCTACACTAGTTTTTGTGGAATCTGGTTCAGTAAAAATATAACCCTCATTATCCATTTTAACTTTGTTTTTAAACAGGCTTGTTGCTGGGCTGTGACCAATTGCAACAAACAAACCATCAATCGGTAATTCTGATATTTTATTATTTTTGTTAGTAAGGATTATGGAAGTAATTTTTTTTTCATTGGTGTTTCCAATAACTTGTGTCACATTACTGTCCCAAATAAAATTAACATTTTTTTTTTGAAATAATCTATCTTGAAGGATTTTTTCTGCTCTTAATTTATCTCTTCTATGAATAAGGTTTACACGTTTACATAAATTTGACAAAAATAATGCTTCTTCCACTGCTGTGTTGCCCCCACCAACAACAGCAACCTCTTTATCTTTAAAAAAAAATCCGTCACATGTTGCGCATGCCGAAACGCCAAGTCCCATAAATTCTTGTTCTCCCTTAATATTTAACCACCTGGCTTTTGCACCTGTTGCAATAATAACCGTATGAGACTTTATAGAAGAATTTTCAGTTAAAAGTTCAAAGGGTCTAGATTCAATTTTTATTTCCTTAACATGATCTAAAATAATTTTGGTCCCGAAAGCTTTAGCTTGGTTCTTCATTTGTTCCATCAACCACGGTCCTTGGATTGGATTCTCAAAACCTGGATAATTTTCAACGTCGGTTGTAATCATAAGTTGGCCACCTTGTTCTAGGCCCGAAACCATCAACGGGATTAAGCCAGCTCTCGCGGCATAAATCGCGGCTGTATAACCTGCAGGTCCTGAACCAATAATTGTAATTTTTTCGGTTTTTTCCATATTTTAAGAAAATTTTATAGAATTTATTTGATATTCCTTAGTGCCACTTGGTGTAATTACTTCAATAACATCATTAATTGTTTTGTTTATCATGGCTTTTCCTAGTGGCGCAGATATAGATATTAATTTTTTTTCAATATCCGCTTCATCAACACCAACTATTTTATAAGTATGAACTTCATTGTTGCTTAAATCCGTCACTTTCACAGTTGCTCCAAAAACAACCTTAGAATTGTCAAGCGATGAGGTGTCTATAACATCAGCTCTATTTATTTTATTTTCAAGTTCTGAAATTCTTCCTTCTATGAAACTTTGTTTTTCTCTAGCAGCATGATATTCAGCATTTTCAGATAAATCACCATGTTCTCTAGCCTCAGCTATCGCTTTTATAATATTGGGTCTTTCCGTATTTTTTAAATTTTCAAGTTCTAATTTTAGTTTATTTAAACCATCGGCTGTCATGGGTAGTTTATCAGTCATAAACTATATTATAATAATGAAAAAAATAAATTCTATGATTTATACAAATCTTGAATTGATTTTACACTAAATTCTGTTTTTTTGATTAAATTTAATCCGGTAACAGCCACTTTTGCGGCAGATATTGTTGTGAAATAAGGAATTTTATTTCTTATTGCGCACCTTCTTATAGAAAAACTATCAGCTATAGATTTTTCTCCTGATGTGGTGTTAATAACTAACTGAATTTGTTTTTTTTCAATTAAATCAACAACATGTGGACTTCCTTCGTTTACTTTATTTACTATTTTGGTGGTAATTCCAAATCTTGACAGAAATTCGGCTGTCCCTTTTGTAGCATATATAGTAAAGTCAATCTTTGTTAGAAGTTGTGATAAAAGAAAAATATTTTCTTTGTCCTCGTCTCTCACTGAGACAAACACACAACCTTTCAAAGGTAAATTATTTCCAGCTGCAATTTGTGATTTTATGTAGGCAATGGGAAATTTTTTATCTATACCCATCACTTCACCAGTTGATTTCATCTCTGGTCCAAGAATTATATCCTCTCCAGGAAATCTATCAAAAGGAAAAACTGACTCTTTCACAAATACAAAATCTTTGTTGTTTTGATTGAGTTTAAAATTAACTAATTTTTTTCCAAGCATAATTTTTGTTGCTAAATTTGCTAGAGGTATCCCAATTGATTTGCTGATGAATGGTATTGTTCTACTGGCTCTAGGGTTTACCTCTAAGACAAAAACCTTTTCATCTTTAATTGCATACTGAATGTTTATGAAACCTATAATTCTAAGTTTTTTAATAATTAACTCAGTTATTCGTTTAATTTCCTTAATAATTTTTTTTGGTACAGTTTGTGGAGGAAGTGAACAAGCTGAATCTCCAGAATGCACCCCAGCTTCTTCTATATGTTCTAAAATTCCAGCAATAAATATATCATTCCCATCGGACAATGCATCAACATCTATTTCTTTAGCATCTAATAAAAATTCATCTATTAGAATAGCTTTTTTATTTTCAATGAAGTTAGATTCAAAATAGTTTTCAAGTTCAATATTATTGTTAATTATTCTCATTGCTCTTCCACCTAAAACATATGAGGGTCTAATAACAATTGGATATTCAATTTTTTTTATAGCATTTTTTGCTCCTCTGAAATTATAAACTATGTCACTCTTCGGCTGGTTTATATTAAGAGTTTTAATTAGCTTATTAAATCTATCTCTGTCTTCGCAAAGATCGATTGATTCAAAACTTGTACCTAAAATTTTAATATTTTTGCTAAAGATTTTTTCAGCCAATTTCAATGGTGTTTGCCCACCCAACTGAACGATAACACCAAGAAGATTACCCTTAGAGTTTTCTGCTTTACAAATTTCAAAAACTGATTCAAAATCTAATGGTTCGAAATACAACCTATCTGAAATATCAAAGTCTGTTGATACAGTTTCAGGATTACAGTTAATCATTATTGACTCGATACCCATTTCTCGAATAGCAAAAGATGAGTGAACACAACAGTAATCAAATTCTATGCCCTGTCCAATCCTATTAGGTCCTCCACCAATTATAATAACTTTTTTCTTTTGAGTAATATTTGTTTCTTTTTCAAAACTTAAGGAGTTTTCATTAGAAGTCCATGTTGAGTACATATATGGTGTAAAAGATTCAAATTCTCCTGAACAAGTGTCTATGTTTTTAAATTTTGCATGAAGTTTATTTTTTGATTTTAATTTAAAAAGTTTTTGATCGGTAGTCTTGGTTATATCTGTAATCCTTTTATCAGAAAACCCCATTTTCTTGGCATGAAGATATGAATTAATATCTAAATTATTTTTTAAATATTCTTCATGTTCAATTATTTCTGCTATTTCACGGATAAACCAATAATCATAGCCTGATTTTTTTATAATCTTTTCTAAAGGAATTTTTCTTCTTAAAGCCTCTGCAATTAATAGAAATTTATTTGGTAAATTTTTTTCTAGAAGATTATAGATACTATTTTTTTTTTTTCCCTTTAAATTTTTGTTAGTGTTAAGTCCATCAAGACCTATTTCAAGGCTTCTTACAGCCTTTTGAAAAGATTCTTTGAAATTTCTTCCAATTGCCATGCATTCGCCTATGGATTTCATTGTTGTTCCAAGTTTTTCCTCGGTTTCACTAAATTTTTCAAAAGTGAATCGAGGAATCTTTGTAACCACATAATCAATAGTTGGTTCAAAAGAGGCTGGAGTTATTTTTGTTATATCATTTTGCAACTCATCAAGTGTATAACCTATGGCTAGTTTAGCAGCTACTCTAGCTATAGGAAATCCTGTTGCTTTTGAGGCTAAGGCAGATGATCTTGAAACTCTTGGGTTCATTTCAATTACCACCATTCTTCCGTTTTTTGGATTAACCGCAAATTGCACATTTGCTCCACCAGTTTCGACACCAATTTCTCTTATTACATTTATAGAATCATTTCTCATTTTTTGGAACTCTTTGTCAGTCAACGTTAATGATGGAGCAACTGTAATTGAGTCCCCGGTATGTACACCCATTGGATCAATATTCTCAATTGAACAAACTATAATACAATTATCTTTTTTGTCTCTAATTACTTCCATTTCATATTCTTTCCATCCTTCGAGTGACTCTTCAATTAAGACTTCATGAATTGGTGATAGATCAATTCCCTTTTGTACAATTTTTAGGAAATCATTTTTATTTTTCGCTGTTCCCCCTCCAGCTCCTCCCAATGTAAATGAAGGTCGAATTATTACTGGAAACTTTAAATTATTGAGAATTTTTAAAGCTCCATTTAAAGTATTTGCAACATATCCCTTTGGCGAATCAAGTCCTATTTTCTCCATTGACTTTTTAAATAATTCTCTATTTTCTGCTTTTTCAATTACAGTTTTTGTAGCCCCAATCAACTCAACATTATATTTAGAGAGAATCTTCTTTTTTTGTAATTCAATTGATAGGTTGAGGCTTGTTTGTCCTCCCATTGTCGAAAGAAGTGCATCAGGTTTTTCTTTAGAAATTATTTTTTCTAAAAAATGAGTATTTAGTGGCTCAATGTAGGTCTTATCAGCTAAGTTGGGATCAGTCATAATTGTAGCTGGGTTAGAGTTAACTAATATAACTTTATAACCTTCTTCTTTTAGTGCCTTGCAAGCTTGAGCACCTGAATAATCAAATTCACATGCCTGTCCTATAACTATGGGACCAGCACCAATAATCATAATTTTTTTTAGGTCTTTTCTTTTAGGCATTGGATTCCATTAATTTCTCAAATTTTTGAAATAAATATCTACTATCTTGTGGCCCTGGTGAAGCTTCAGGATGATATTGTACTGAAAAAAAAGGTTTTTGAGTAATTTTTATCCCAGCAATTGTATTATCAAATAAAGAGGAATGAGTAATTTTAACATTATTTGGTAAATTCTTTTTAGATACTACAAAACCATGATTCTGGACAGTGATTTCAACCGCTCCAGTGCTGTGATTTTTAACTGGATGATTAGCTCCTCTGTGACCATGGTGCATTTTAGTTGTTTTTGCACCGAATAGAATCGAAAGAATTTGATGTCCAAGACATATTCCAAACACTGGAATTTTCAAATTTTTGAGATGCTTTAAATTATACTTTATTTTATTATAGGTTGCTTTGGGGTCTCCAGGACCATTAGATAAAAAAATACCCGCTGGTTTTTTTTTAAGAATTTTTTCTAAGCAAAAATTATATGGGAAAACTATAACTTGGTATTTACTTTTACTGAGGATATTGAGAATATTATTTTTTATACCAAAATCAAAAACTGCTACAAACTTACCTTTTAGCTTGTTAAAATCTAAAATATTTTTTTTATTATTTTCCCATTTAAATATCTTCTTTGTAGAGATTTCAGAAGCTAAATCCAAATTGTTCATTGATGGAAAGCTTTTAAGTAAATCTTTTAAGTAACTTATTTGTCTAAATTTTCTTTTTGGGAAATGAATTAATCCATTGCAGGCACCGCTATCTCTTATAAACTTGGTAATGAATCTTGTGTCGATACCAGTTATACATGCTTTCTTATTGGTATATAACCACTTTTCAAGATCTTGTTCTGACCTGAAATTTGAAGAGGGTGTGAGTTGGTTGTTTATTATACAAGCAGAGGCATAAATCTTTGAGCTTTCTGTGTCAAATTTGTTTGACCCAACAATGCCGATGTGCGGAAAGGTAAAATTGATAATCTGTTTATAATATGATGGGTCAGTTAATATTTCCTGATAACCAGTAACCGAGGTGTTAAAACAAATCTCACCTAAATAATCACCTCTGTAGCCAAACCCTTTGCCAAAAAAATAATGACCATTATCTAAAACTAATATACAATTATTATTTTCAGCACTTGAGGTTTTTTTCATTTAAAAGGTAATATACACAGAATAATTTTTTTCCAAAGATGAAAATTAAATTAAATAGTTTTATTGTTTTTTGTGTTTTTAATATATAAGGATAAGATTATTTTATGAGTTCCTTAAGAGAAAATATTAAATTAAGTCTAGATAATAATCTTAAGAAGCGTGATGATATTGCAACATCAACACTTAGGCTTGTTTTAGCTGCAATTAAAGATGGTGATATAGAATTTAGAACTAAAAAAAAGGGGGAATTAATGTCAGATCTAGATGTTTTGAACCTTTTACAAAATATGATTAAACAAAGAAAAGAAAGTGTAAATATTTATTCTAAGGCAGGACGAATTGACTTAAAAAAAAGAGAAGAAAGAGAAATAGATATTATAAGTTCATTTTTACCCAAGCAAATAACTTCATCAGAGCTGGAAGAGCTAATTATTAGGTCTATAAGTGAAATTGAGTGCACATCTATAAAAGACCTAGGAAAATTAATTAATCATTTAAAAAACAAGTATCCTGGTCAAATTGATATGAAAGAGGTCGCAGATTTAGCTAAGAAAAACCTCAAATGAAACAAAAAAGATATTCCGTTGACCAAATCTTAGAAGAATTTAACAGCAGATCAAAATTATCTGACTTAATATCCAAATATGTTAATCTTACCCCAAGAGGCAACCAATTTGTTGGAAAATGTCCTTTTCACAATGAGAAAACTCCATCCTTCAACGTTAATGACGATAAAGGACTTTTTCACTGTTTTGGTTGTAAGGTTGGAGGGAACGTTATTACATTTCTTCAAAAAAATAATAATCTTTCCTTTATAGAGTCAATAAAATATTTATCTACATATTTGGGTATTGAATTTAATATCAACGAATCAAGGCAAACTGACAAAACTATAAGATTATTAAATATCTTAGAGAAAGCGAATTCTTTTTTCATAAAAAATTTAGTAACAAACAATTTTGCTAAAAAATATTTAGTTCAGAGACAAATTTCTTTAGATGCTCAAAAATTTTTTCAGGTGGGATATTGTCCAAACGATAATGCTCTAATTGATTTCTTCAAAAAAAATGATGTTTCTATTGATGAACTAGTAGATGCAGATCTATTAATAAAAAAAAATAATAATTTTTTTGGAAGATTTAGAGACAGAATTACATTTCCAATATTTAACATTAAGGATAAGGTAGTAGGTTTTGGAGGTAGGACAATTACTGATTCAAAAATTAAATATATAAACTCACAAGAGAGCGAGATTTTTAAAAAAAGTGAAATTTTATACGGCTTGACTCAAAATATTTCTGAAATCAGACAATCTAAACAAATCATAATTGTAGAGGGATATTTAGATGTCATAGCAATGTACCAAAAAAATATTAAGATTGCATTATCTACGATGGGTACAACTTTATCTTCAAACCAAATATTTAAATTATGGAATTTAAGTGATACACCGTATATTTGTTTTGATGGTGATAAAGCTGGAAAATCAGCATCTGAAAATATTGCTTTAAAAATATTAGAATTTTTAACACCTGGAAAATCATTTAAATTCATTAATTTACCAAATTCAGAAGATCCAGATACTTTTTTTAAACGAAGAAGTTTGGATCAATTTGAAAAAATAAAAGAAGAATCAAAAGATCTTTCTGATTTAATTTGGGATATAATTTTAAAATCTGTGGACAGCTATACTCCAGAATTCTTAGCTAAAATTGATGAATCAATTAAATTTTATTCAAATAAAATTAAAAATAAATCTGTTTCGGTGGAATATTTTAGATATTTAAGAGAAAAAAAAAATAAATTCTTCTGGGGTAAGAATGTAATAACAAAGAGAAATAAAAACCAAGAAAATTTGGAAAAGATAGAAGTAAATATAAATGAAAAACTCCTCATTGTTTTTGCAATATTTGAAATTCAGATTTTTTCATCAATGATAGAAGAAATAACAAAAGTTAAATTAAAAAATAATAAACTTGAAGAAATTAGAAATGAAATAATAGAAATTTTAAGTGGTGAACATAGCGCTGAAATTGATGTGGAAGTTCGACTTCGTAAAAAATACTCTTCCATCATTGAAAAAATTAGTCAGTTAAACGAGACTCATTTGAAAGATATGAAAAAAAAAGAGAAGGTATTATTTTTAAAACAAATTTTATCCAATCTAAAATTACCAGAATTGTTGAATGAAAAAGAAAAAATAAAAAAACAAATTCTTGAAATTAAGAATAATGAAGAACAACCCAAACTTATAACGGAATACAATCATTTGGTTGAAGAAATAAAAAGAATTAAAAAAAAAAATCTTGAATAATATTCATTTACTGTTCATTTAAAGGTTGTAAATATTCTATGAAAAAAAAAATGGCCGAAAAAAAAACTCAAAAGACTGATCAACCAGAAGACTCTATTATTTACAAATCAGGTGAATTACTTAAAAAGCTAATTTCTAAGGGGAAAAGGCAGGGTTTTCTTAAACGTGATGAATGTGAAAGTGTATTTGATAAAGAACAATTTGAGGATAAAGATGAATTTTATTCCAAAATTGAAAATCTTAACATCCAAGTTTATGAAAATGATAGTGATGAAAATTCAAATGAAGAAGAGGATAACTTTACTACAAGCAGTTCGGCCGTTGAAAAAGAGGCTGATACAGGTAGAGCTGATGACCCTGTAAGAATGTATCTTAAAGAAATGGGAAATGTTGAGCTTCTATCTCGATCAGGTGAAATTGAAATTGCGAAAAGAATAGAATCGGGAAAAAAAAAGACTGAAGACGCCTTCTCCAAAAGTTTTGTATCCATGCAATCTATTTATAATCTTTTTGAAGCTTACAGAAATGAAGAAAGACAATTAAGAGACTTTATTGATTTAGATTCTACACTAAGGTCAATTAATGGTGAGCAAGATGATTTTGAGTCTCTTCAGATTGGTGAAGATCAAATGTTTAGTGATAATGAAGAGGCAGAAGATGAAGACAAAGAGAATTCTGAAAAAAATGGTGATGATGAGCATACTGAATTTGATACTGAAGAAACTGATGATTCTAGTGACGTATCTGACCTTTCTATTCTTGAAAAAGAAGAGAGCTTAAAGCCAGGTATTGTTGAAAACTTAAATAAATTTTCCAAAAATTTTAAAAAATATAAAAAAATAAGAGAATCATTCATAGAAGCTAAGCTATCAAATAAAAAAGTAGATTCAAAAATGTTGGGTAAAATAGAATCTAATGAAAAAAATATTTCAGAACTTATTTGTGGTTTATTTATAAATCAAAATAGAATTGATGAGGTAGTTGAAACTCATAAAAAATTTAATTATAAAATCCTTCTTCAAATGAACAAGCTTATGGAATTTGCACAAAAATATAAGATTAATAAGAATGAATTTGAAATTGAATTCGATAAAAATGGCTTAAATAAAAATTGGTTGAAAAATCTTAAGAAAAAAACTCAAAAAAAATGGTCTAATTTTGCAAATAATGATGAGGTAATTTCTTGTTTTTCTCAACTTAAAGAAATTGTTAACTTAAATTTGATGACCTTCCATGAGATAACTAAAATTTACAATGATATTAATGAAGGTGTTGTTGAATCCAGTAAGGCTAAAAAAGAGATGATTGAGGCAAATCTTCGACTAGTAATTTCAATCGCTAAAAAATACACCAATAGAGGACTGCAATTTTTGGATTTAATTCAAGAAGGAAACATTGGCTTAATGAAAGCAGTAGACAAGTTTGAATATAAGAGGGGATATAAATTTTCTACTTACGCAACATGGTGGATTAGGCAAGCCATTACACGATCGATTGCAGATCAAGCGAGAACAATAAGAATTCCTGTACATATGATTGAAACCATTAGTAAACTTGTCAGGGTTTCAAGACAAATTTTAAATGAGAATGGCGTAGAACCTCAACCCGAAGAACTTGCAGCGAGGCTTGGTATGCCAATTGAGAAAGTTCGTAAAGTTCTAAAAATTGCAAAAGAACCGATAAGTTTAGAAACACCTGTTGGTGATGAAGATGATAGTCATCTTGGAGATTTTATAGAAGACAAAGCAATAAAATTACCATTGGATGCAGCAATTCAAAATAATCTTAGAGAAGCCACAACAGGAGTTCTATCAACATTAACCCCTAGAGAGGAGAGAGTTCTTAGAATGAGGTTTGGTATTGGTATGAATACTGACCATACTTTAGAGGAGGTTGGACAGCAATTTTCAGTAACAAGAGAAAGAATTAGACAAATCGAGGCTAAAGGCCTTAGGAAGCTAAAACATCCCAGCCGTTCAAGAAAACTTAGAAGTTTTTTAGATAATTAGAAATTATCCGAACTTAATGTCAACAGTGTTCATAACTCTTTAGATCACATTAAGGAAGCCATTTTAACAATTTGGGGGACAAAGAATTAAGACTATTGTATTATTTACATACAGGCCCGTAGTTCAGTTGGTTAGAACGCACCGCTCATAACGGTGTTGTCGGGGGTTCAAGTCCCTCCGGGCCTACCAAACTCTGTCCGTCATTTAAAAAAATTATTTAAAAAAAACTAAAATTAGTTTAGAATTCAAATAAATTATTATAAGGGTAGGTATTATGAGCACTTTAATCTATTGGGCTTTTTTTTCGGGTGGTATAGCCGCATTTTCTTTAACTTTGGGTTCACTGGTTGGTCTAACTCTAAGAATTCCATCCTATATTATAGGAATTTTAGCAGCATTTGGAGCAGGAGCACTATTATCTGCTCTCGCAATAGAATTAGTGGCTCCTACGGTTGAACATCTTGTAACAGCAGAAACACCTCAAGAAATTTATGAAAGTAAACATAGTTTTTTTGTTTTGATAGGAGGGTGCATTGTTGGAGGACTTCTTTTTGTAATTTTAGATCAGCTTATCGGTCAAGGTGGAGGATACCTTAGAAAAACAGCATATATTATTTCTAAATCTGCAATAAAAAAGGAAAAGTTCTTTCGTGAAACTCTGGAAGATATCTGTAATATCCCAATGTTTGCTTCAGTGAGCCCTGAGGATATAGAGGCAATTTTAGTAAGATTAAAGCCAAGATTATATAATGATGGTGACAAAGTTTTTTCTCGAGGTGATACAGCGCAGGCTATGTTCATAGTTCACTATGGCAAGTTAGCTGTAGACAGTCCAGATCACAGAGATATAGAACTTGAAAAAGGATCAATTGTTGGTGAAATGGCCTTGTTGAATAATACAAAAAGACCATCAGATGTAAGAGCTCTTGAAAAAACAGAACTATTAGTTTTAAGTGCTGACGACTTTCAT